>Ga0351884_1049_pt1 | contig 38761 bp, 39 predicted proteins | sample BONcelFGM3001F15_FD_206773 | JGI IMG/M metagenome (GOLD analysis project Ga0351884, IMG submission 206773) | Enriched cells from coal bed in the Powder River Basin, Montana, United States - BONCAT cells FGM rep3 HSBNCT.FGM.300.1.F15 ...
CAAGTATTTTGACAACGATGTGGACGCTGCACGTGCTTTCGCGGATGAAGCGATGGACCTTATGGATAAGCACAATAAAGAATGCGCGGCGATTATGACGATTGAATGGGTGCCGGAAAACAGGAATGGGGAAATTTTTATGGTTCCGAAGTATACATATACGGATGTAATGGAGGGTGAACATGATAATGTAATTGAAATTGCGCTCAAAGGATTGCTGGTGTCGACGGATAGCCCCAAATATCTACTGCATTCGCATCCGAATTGTACAGGACATTGTAATGGTCAATTCTCCGGTGTTCCAAATTTGTTTGAAACTGGCCCCGGTATACCCCAAGATTTTGATAAACTGGGTGATGCCAGCATTCCAACATTAGCTGGAGCGGACTGGAATGAACTACCTCAGCTATTAAACAACTTCCTGCAAAACGCTACAATGGGTATTGCAGGACTAACGGGAACCGAGATAAGCGGTTATGACGGCATTTATTTGGCGGCGCCGACGGGAGAGCTTTATTTATACGAAGGCTACGGAAAAGACGATACTCACGCAAAAAAATATGCTGATTTCTTAAATAACCTTAAACCACATGCAACAGATTTTCCAAAAACGAAAGTGCTGTGGGATGAAGCAACCGGCCAGCCAATAATATAGAATAACCCAAAAACATGAAAACAAAATGCCTGCGGGAGGAAGATATAATGAAAAAAATAATACCAATAATTGTTATATGCCTTTTGTTATTCGTGATTACCGGCTGTACCCAGTATGATTATCTGGGACATAGTGAAGAAAAGGGAAATATGATCGATATTGGTGGCGTGCTTTATAGGAGCCTACCTAAAACTCTCTGGCGGCCGAATGCAGGCGATTCTGTACTGATTGGGTATTTTAGATATGTTGATGGAGAAAAAATCAATCTTTATGCATTTACTGCGGATACCAAACACATGCTTCTTTGGGATGACCCCCCGGGGATGGAAAGGATTAGGACATACTACTACCGGGATGATATTGCATTGCCTTCTTACGACAGCAATGGGATTGATATAATAGGGTTTATAGGCAGAGAAGAAAATAAGCTGTCTAATGTTACAGATAACAAAGATACGATTGAGAAATTGTTTAATCTGAAAAAAAACGCGCCACGAGAAGAAATGGCGGGTGTGGGGGTTGGGGGTTTTAGCACGATACAATGCATGAATAGCGATTTTCAAGGGATTGCCATTGATGCAAGCGTATGCCTGAAAGACAATAAATATTGGGTAGAATTTGGCGACGAATGGTATTATGGCTATGAAATTTCACAGGATTTACTGGAAGAAATCGCAGGAAAGAAGCTGCTAGCACCTGAGGAATTACGAAGACAGTGGGATGCTGAGGATTGATAAGGCCGAAAGAGTACCACTCTAATCGGGGTGAGGGATTTCATGAAAAAAACGATTTTAATATTTGTTGTCTGTGCTATGTTGTTTGTTCTGGTGGGTTGTGTTAATTACGATTATTTGGGATCCAATGAGGAAAGGGGCAGAACGTATGATATTAACGGCATTGTTTATAGACAATTGCCTGAAACGCCCTGGCGGCCTATCAACCACCAAGAGATATTCTTGGGGAAGATTGACCATAATGAAACCACAGGGAGAGATCTGAAATCAAAATTATATATGTTTGCTTTTGATGTGAAAAAGATATTTCTTGTAGAGGAATTTGATACAGTATCCATTTTTGATGTAATTTTTGATTTGGATACTAGTGAGCCACCTGCAGACGTTTATTACTACAGGGATGACATAGAGCTACCCTCGTTCGACAGCAACGGGATTGACAGAATAGGAGTGATGAATGATAACGGAGTTCTATTTATTCACACGGTAGAAGACCAAAGCATTATTGAGGAAGTGCTCCAAGTTATTCACGAAAGTGACGAAGGAGATATGAATTGGACCAGCAGAGAGTTTCTTTATGAACTCTATTTTATGAGCAGCCAATACGAGGGCATAGGTATACATGCTAGTATTGCCGCCAGTGAAGGGTATTATTGGATTCTCGATGAAGAACTCCGAACTTTTTTAATACCACAGACTCTCGTGGAGAAGATTGTGGGGAAAAGTCTGCCTCCGGCGAGTGTGTATTCTTAAAAGATGGACAGCAGGTAAAACACGAAGATAAATACAAAATAAGAAAACTGCCGACAGGCGGTTTTTTAATGCCCAAAAAATAAAGGAGGAATTTTTAATGGAAGTAGCCGTTATAATCGGGATGATACTGGCATTTCTATTGGGAGCTTACGTGAGGGAGCCTTTTTTGTTTGCCAAGAAGGAAGAGGAAAAAGAGGAGGCTTTGTTGCCCGCTCCGGAAGAGGCGGACGGGGAGCGGAAAAAGACTACAACAAAAAATACGGCGTGCTTTCACAGCAATTGGAATCAAGCGGAAAATTTATAGACGAGTTTGCAAAAATGCTCCAAATGTACCAGGGGAATACAGACCCGGAAGCGGTGCGGAAATATGAGATGGCGCAGGCGGGGTATAAACGAAATATGGAACTGCAATCCGAATTGCAGGAGATAATGGACATGCTGCAAAGCAACCGCAAACTATGGGGAGGGGGGCATGCGGTTATTTGAAAAGGTGCGGCGGTTGAATAAAACCTGTAAATGTGGTAACATTACTTTTAAGCGGCCGGTTTTGGCTGCGGGGCTGCCCTGCGGTATATTTAACAAAACGCAGGCGGATAAAAAGGTATATGTACAGCACTACGGAAGCATAGCCTGCGCCAGTTTTTTGAAGGACTGAAAAATGGCAAAATCCAAGAGGATCAATTATAAAGCGGTATTGATAGCCCTGCTGGTCTGCGTATCGGCGGCCGTCATTTTTTTGACGGGTCTTTGGACAAAGAATTATGCCCAAATGGGGCCGGCGGAGGAGAGCCCGGGTACGGACGATTCGGCATACGGTTCCGGATTGGCGGCGGAAGCGGGACCGTTTGATCTTTCGGTATGGGTGGTTTACTGGGACTGGGAGCGCGGACTCAATGAAATGAGTTCGGTCGCCGGGATGCCGGACAGCCTGCAGGCCTTTGCCGCTACATTTGACGCGTCGGACAGGCTTTTTCTTACGGACGACGCAAGGGATATGGTAGCAGCACTGGGCGCGGTCCGGGAGGACAACCCCGGTATGCCGGTATACCTGACCGTGGTGAACGACCGAATGGACGGGAGCGGGGAATGGACGGAAGGAGACGGCCGCCTGGCGGACCGTCTGATGAAAACCGAACAGACCCGCGCAAAGCACATTGACGACATCATAACGATTGCACAAAAGAACGGTTTTGACGGCGTGGAGATCAATTACGGGAATATGAGCGGAGACGCGCAAAGCGGCTTTGTTTTATTTTGTTCCGAATTGTACAGCCGTTTGCAAGAAAACGGGCTCGGCATGAGGGTCGTTTTGAGGCCGGACAGTTCCATAACGGGAGAAGGCCTTCCTGAAGGACCGGAGTATGTGGCGGTGGCGTATGATTATTACGGTTTGGGCAGCCAGCCCGGCCCGCATGCGGACGAACCGTTTATACGCGGCCTCATGGAAAGAATGGATGGCGTGACGGGGGACAAGCGGATCGCCTTTGCTACCGGCGGGTTCGACTGGGACGCCGCCGGAAACGCACGGGAAATAACCGAATCGGAAGCGCACGAGCTGTCCCTTGAAAGCGGGGACGTTCAAAGGGACGCTAGCAGCGGGGAACTTAATTTTTCCTATATCGCAGGGGACGGGAGCACGCATACCGTATGGTGCGCGGACGCGGAGACGCTTGCAGGTTGGTTCGACCTTTCTAAGTCGCTCGGATACAGGAATGTTGGCCTCTGGAGGATGGGGGGCGAAATGCCCGAGACCCTGAAGATGCTGGAAAATTTGAAAGGGGCCGGCCTGAATTAAATAATAAAGTTTCAGACCGCCGAAAGGCGGTTTTTTATTGGGTCGGTTGAACGAAAAATGAATATATGAACCACGAATTAAAAGAGGGAGCGCCCCTCTTTTTTTATTGAAAAAAATAAAAGGAGGAAAAAAGATGTTTGCGTATGTGAAAGATTTGGGGCTTACGCCCCAAAGGCCGTACGCCCAAAGGGAGAAGAGCGATTTGATCGTCCTGCACCATTTTGAAAGCGATGCGGGCGCACAGGCGGTGCACGCGTACCATATATCCCGCGGGCATAAGGGCATTGATTACAATATCGTCGTTTTGAAAAACGGGGAAGCCGTGTGGGGAAGGGGACTGGCGTTCGAGGGCGGGCATACCAGCAACACCGCGGCCCGGACCCGCGGGGTGAACGCGCGGTCGGTCGGGATCGCCTGCCAGGGGAATTTTAACCTGGAAAAGATGGGGGCGGCGCAATTGGACACGCTCTGCCGCGTAACGCGGGAGGTGGCTGACCACTACGGTATCTCGGACATCCGGGGCCACCGGGAGATATCGGGCGCGGATTACACCGATTGCCCGGGCAAGCATTTCCCGGTAGACGAGGTGCGTATGTTTGCGCTGCGCAAGGAAAAACCGCTCGCGGCGAAGCCGACCTTCCATATCTCCAAGATTCTTAAACGGGGAATGGACGATATTGAAGTGACGCACATTACCCGCAACCTTTCCATTCTGGGGTATATGGACCGCAACCAGACCAGCATATTCGACGGGGAAGTGGAGAAGGCGGTGCGTGCGTTCCAGAAAGACTACCGCCTGACCGAGGACGGGATCGTTGGCAAAAACACCGGCCGTACGCTGGGGGGCATTTGGGACGGAAAATAAGGAAAGGAGAATGTAAAAATGCCGGCGTTGGAGATATTGCTGACCATCGCTTCGGGCGCGATGAGTTTTCTGGTGGCCCTGCTGATCCGCACCATCAACCGGCGGGACAAGAAGGCGGATGCGCGGCAGCAGCAGCTGGTAGACTTAAGGACGGCGGAGATGCAGTATACCCGGAGCATCGGCTGTCTGGCCCATAGCACCGCGAAAACCATGCGGCGGGCGAACCTGGGTAACGGGGAGGTGGAAGAAGCCATAAGATATTATAAAACGAAAGAACGCGCGCTGGAGGATTATTACCAAAAGCAGAGCGCAATGATGCAAAACGCTAAAGGAGGATAAAAAATATGGACCAGAAGAAATACAAAAGCTGGGCGCTGTGGCTGGCCGTCGCGGCGCTCATGGTTTTTTGCGTGAAGGAATTCGCGGGGATGGATATCGGCAAAACCGTGGACGGGATACTGAACGTGCTGCTGCCCGTGCTGGTTGGGTTCGGCATTGTGAACAACCCGAACAGTAAGGCGAGTTTGTGAGTATAGACGAAAAAGAGGGCCGAAAGGCCCTCTTTTTTTGTTAGAACGGTACTTCCCCTTCCCGCACATACCACCTGTTCACGTCGAAATAGAGGTTTACCTCTTTGCCTTTCACCGCACAGGTGTACTTTGCGGCCGCGGCGGGTCCGCCGCTTAATGACCCCAGGGTAATGGAAACGTTTTTGACCCCGTCTATCTGAATTATTTTTCCATTCCAGACAAACGATTTGGGCGTCATCTTCCCGTCTTCATGGAAGACCACGTCCGTTTCTATAAAAATCTTTCCCGGCATTTTTAAGGCCTCCTGCTATGAAAATCTGATTCCGCTTTAAATATAATCCAGTTTAATGGGTGTTCAAACAGGAAAGATCGCTTGCCGCCGGGTTTTAAATAATAAAAACATGTAAAACCGGTTTGAAAATATTTTATTGGAATTATATTAATAATACAGAAAGCACGGCTTATTTACAGTTCATCATAGATAGATTTCTCACGCAGAGAGCGGGCATCCCAGTTGCCCGCTTTTTGCATCTTTGCCGTTTTTAAGAACACCGGCAGAATGTTCATAAAATCTTCATCTATTTTACGTTTATTCTTCACAGTCCCGGTTTAAAATTAAATCATACACGAGAGTACAGGGGCCCGATAGGGCAGTGTCAATCTTTTTTATGATTTACTCCTCCGGTAAAAAGCGCGGGCAAATTGAATGCAACTCTTTTTACGCACTAAAGAGGAGTTTATATAGATAAAAGAAACGGCGCGAAGCCGCTTCTTTTTTATGTAATAGCGGTTCACCCAAGGCTAATTAAAAGAAACGGAGCGCACATGCGTTTATTTTGATTGGAACCGGTTTATACTAAAATAAAGAAATTCAGCAAAGGACGGTTTGGAAAATGAAAGCATATGTGGACAAGGATCTTTGTATCGGATGCGGGGTGTGCCCGACTGTTTGCCCCGAGGTTTTCGAAATGGGCAACGATGTTGCAGAGGTGATCGGCGATGCGGTTCCTTTGGAAGCGGAAGCGGACGCGCAAAGCGCGCAGGAGCAATGTCCGGTGGATGCGATCAAGGTCGAATAGGGGGATTTGATTCCCGGCCGCCGGGTTCCGCTTTTGATACAGGCGTATATTTTTTTAGGCTTGCGGGGGTTCGCAGGCTGGTATATAATAGAAAAAACGAATGATAAATGAAAGAGGGGATTGCAATTTATGAAAGCGTATGTTGACAAGGATCTCTGTATCGGATGCGGGCTTTGCCCCAATATTTGTCCTGAGGTGTTTGAATTCGGTCTGGAAGATGTTGCAACGGTTCTGGTGGACGAGATACCGGCCGACGTGGAGGACAGCGCAAAAGAAGCTGCCGACAGCTGCCCTTCCGAAGCGATCAGGATAGAATAGCCTTTTGTGTAAGTCCGGACACCGGCCGACGCGCCGGTGTTTTGTTTTCTTGGGCAAAAAAAATAGCCGGCGCAAAAAGGATTTTTTGCATCCGCATCGAAACTGTATTACAGATGAATGGCTATGTCTCTTTTTTAATAAGTGAACAAAAGGAGATAAAATATGAATTGCAGGGTTTTATACTTTACCAGAAGCGGAAATTCAAAACGCATCGCCGAAAAAATAGCCGGGCAGGCGGGATGCGAAATATCGCAGATTACGGACGATAAAAACTGGAAGGGCTTTTTTGGATTTATGCGCGGAGGTTATTACGCCTCCCGGTACAAAATGACGAATCCGTTGGTCACGCCTAAGGCGGATTTCAGCGAGTACGACCGCGTGCTGATCGTGGGACCCGTATGGGCGGGCAACGCCGCGCCCGCGGTATATTCCCTTTTGGAAAGGGAAAAAGCGAATCTGCAAAAAGTCTGCCTGGTATTGTCCAGCGGCGGCGGGGATACGGACGCGGTATTCAGGCGGCTGGAGACAAAAACCTGGGTTATTCCCTTTAAATTCGGTATTCCCGGCAACAAGGCGGACGAAGACGCGGTTGCGGCGGAGGCGGCCGGCGTTTTGCGGTGAATGTTTTGGTTGATTGCCCCAGACTCATATAAAGACAAAGAAATAAACGGCCGGCGAAAGCCGGTCCTTCATTTGAAAACCGCTTTATAAACAAAATTATATAGTGTATAATAATCTTCAACTTGGCATATTTCTTTAAAATAAAAGGATTTGGTGAAAACAGATGACAATCTCAATTGATACAAAAACGATTGTTCTTGCGATCATACTGGTTGACATATTTATGATCGTTCTGATCGTAAGTTACCGGAATGTTTTAAAGGACAGATCCTTAAAATTATTTTTATCCGCGAAGATTTTTCAGATAGCGACCTATATTCTGTGGGCAGCCGGGCTTTCAATGGCCGGTATGGCGGACGCGTTCCCGCTGGAAATTATAGCGCTGGTTGCCGGGAACATCCTCTTTATTATCGCGATCGCGCTGGAGAGTCTGGCGGTGCTGATGCTGTACGGTCCCGGGCGCAGCCGCAAAAAAATAGTTTACTATGTGATGGCCGCGGCGTTCGGCGCCGCGTACAGCCTGTTTTATTTTATGGGGGCCGGCCAGGGAGGCAGGATTGCTCTTATTTCTCTGTTTTGCATCACATTAATTGCCTATCCGGCGGCCTATCTTCTTGCAAACAAGTATAAGTCGTACCTGCAGCGAGTCGTGGGATTTTTGTATTTGCTGGTGATGGCGGGGTTTTTTATACGGGTGCTGATCGTCGCGGGCGTTTTTGGGACTACGTCGGCCGTGCAGGAAGAGGCGCATTCCTGGGTGAATTTTGCCTTGTTTTTGATGATGATCCTTTCGGGGACCGGGTATTTTCTGCTGGCCAAGGAGCAGGCGGATATACGGCTTTTGGAGCGGGCGAACACAGACAGCCTGACGGGCGTTCTGAACCGGAGGGCGTTCGCAGAGCAGGGAAGGCGGGTTTTGCATTATTTTGAACGGAAAAAGGAACCCGTCTCTTTTCTGATATTTGACATCGACGAGTTTAAAAGGGTGAACGATACGTTCGGCCATTATGTCGGAGATACCGTTTTAAAGGATGTTTCCGAAATGGTGCTAAGCAGCCTGAGAGCATATGATTATCTGGGCAGGTACGGCGGGGACGAATTCGCCGTGCTGCTGCCCGGTACGGGTGAAGAGGATTCGGATGTGGTCGCCGACAGGCTGAGGCGCGTTGTGGAGGCACAGGCGATTTACGAGCATACCAAGCTTCGGATAACCATTTGCATAGGGCTGGTTACTACCGTCCCGCAAAAAGAAACCAATATTGAAGCGCTGTACAGACAGGCGGACGGCGCCCTGTACGAGGCGAAACTATTGGGTGGCAACAGCGTTGTGCGGAGCGGCAAAAAAATACCGGAAAGCGATCTGCTTTAAAAAAAGCAGTCCATTTTGATTTTCCTTTATATTCTGTCAGAAAGGAGGAATTTTAATGGAACGTACGGTAAAAAACAACGTGTCCTGGGTGGGCAAAGTGGACTGGGAACTGAGGAGTTTTCACGGTTTTGAGCTCTCCACCTTCAGGGGCACGACCTACAACTCGTACCTGATCCGTGAGGGAAAAAACGTATTGGTCGATACGGTATGGAATCCATACGCAAAAGAATTTATAGATAACCTTAAAAAATCAATCGATCTTAATAAAATAGATTATATCGTGGCCAACCATGGGGAGACCGACCACAGCGGGTCCCTTGCCGCGCTGATCAAAAGGATCCCCGGCGTGCCCGTGTTCTGCACAGAAAATGCGCTGGATTCCCTTAAAGGGCAGTTCCATAAAAACTGGAATTTCCACCCGGTGAAAACGGGGGATCGGCTGCCCGTGGGAAACGGGAAAGAACTTGTTTTTTTGGAGATGACCATGCTGCACTGGCCGGACAGCATGGCGAGCTACCTGACGGGGGACAACATCCTGTTCAGCAACGACGCTTTTGGGCAGCATCTGGCCAGTATTGAGCTGTGGGCCGACCTGGCCGACCAATGCGCGCTTTACGAAGAAGCGATCAAATACTACGCAAATATCCTGCAGCCATATAATGCGATCATGCAAAACAAATTGAAGGAGATCGCGGCGATGGGGCTGCCCATGGAGATGATCGCGCCCAGCCACGGGCTGATCTGGAGGACAGACCCCATGCAGATCGTGAACCTGTATGCGGCATGGGCGGAGGCGTACCGTGAGAACCAGGTCACCCTTATATACGACACCATGTGGAAAGGGACGCAGGCGCTTGCGCACGCCATTTCGCAGGGCGTGAAGGCTGCCGACCCTTCCGTGCGTGTGCTGGTATGCAATGCGGGCAACACCGACAAGAACGATATTATAACCGAGGTGTTCCGCTCCAAGGCGGTCGCTGTTGGGTCGCCCACCGTGAACAACGGCATCCTGAGCACCATGGCGGCCATCCTGACCCTAATTGAGGAAATGAAGTTCAAAGGCAAAAAAGCGGCGGTGTTCGGCTGTTACGGCTGGAGCGGGGAGAGCCCGCGGATATTGCATCAATGGATGAAAAAGGCCGGGTTTGACGTGATGGACGAAGGAATCCGGTACAAATGGCATCCCGACGATGCCGGCCTGACCGCGGCGTTTGAATACGGAAGGAAATTCGCCGGGTTTGCGGGCCAAACAAACGCCGTCAGATAAGAATACGTCCCTCAAAACGCAGCTTCAAAGAGTTTGTATGCCGCCTTTCCTGTTTATTAATAGTATACACCGGCCGGCAGGCCGGGAAAGAACAGGGGGGGACATGAAAAGGATAATCACATTGATTCTGGCAGCGGCGGTATTGCTGGCCGGTTGCGCGGCTGCGGGCAATCCGGCGCAGACCGCGGAATATAAAAAGATATCGGTGCTCGAGGCAAAGGAGATCATGGAAAGCGGGGATCCGTACACCCTGCTGGATGTGCGTACGCAGGAGGAATATGACGCGGGGCATATCAAAGGCAGCATACTGATCCCGTATACGGATATCGAAAAGCTTGCGGGCGAGAAATTGCCCGACAAGGGTGCGACGATACTGGTTTACTGCCGGTCGGGCAGGCGGAGTGCAATCGCAGCGCAGGCGCTGGCCGACCTGGGGTACACCCGTGTGATGGATATGGGAGGCATCCAGGACTGGCCATACGGCGGCGTGGTGACCGAATAATTTTTTGGAGGAATGCAGCATGAAAAAGAAGAAGGGCGTGTGCCATCTGGAGAGCGGGCATGTGATCCGCGCGCAGTTTGAAGTGGACGAAGAACAACCCGAGGAGGAGGCTACTTATTCACATCCTTTTACAGGCGAGACCTGCGAGATGGTGGAGTTTGAAGAAGACGACGAGACAAAGTAAGTCTTTTTAACCGTTAAAAATGTGTAACGCGCCATCCGGGAAAGCCGCTCTTGCCCGGATGGCGTTTGTTTGGATATACTGTGGGCATTGCATCCGGATTGTGATATGATTAAATAAAAAAACGGAGGCGTTCATTGGGCAGAGCCAGGCATGCACAAAAAAAACCGGCCCCAAAATGGGTTGTTGCCGCATGGATTGCGGCGGCGGTAATTGCGGCGGGTCTGATTTTTACGAATGCATCCATCCTTTTTCAGCCGGGGCAGACGATCATCAGCGGACAGGAAGCGCAGGGAACGGGCTCGGACTGCATTCTGGTGCTGGGTGCGCGGGTGGACGGGGATGTGCCCAGCGCGGTTCTCCGGCGCCGCCTTGAGACCGGGGTGGAATTGTACCGGCTGGGCGCGGCGCCCATACTGTTTTTGACCGGGGACGGCGGACAGCACAGGTACGACGAGGTGAGCGTGATGCTTGCATACGCGCTGGACGCGGGCGTGCCCGCACAGGACATCGTTACGGATCGCGAGGGATTTGACACCTATTCTTCCATATACCGCGCGAAGTCTGCTTTTGGGTTTGAAAGCCCCCTTGTTGTGACGCAATCCTATCACCTGCCCCGCGCTTTGTATATCGCGCATGCGCTCGGGGTTACGGCTGTTGGCGCAAAGGCCCAAAGCCAGGCGGAGGGGCAGTGGTTCCGCGACCTGCGGGAGATTGCCGCGCGCGCAAAGGATTATGTTGTGTGCTTAGTAAAGCCCGGGCCTAAAACTTTTTAGAACAATCGCATTGTAATAAGCAGGCTGCTGATAAAAAAAGTCCTGGCGGCCTTTATTGTTTCTTATTTCAAAAAGGCCGGTGGCGGCGCGGAGTGCTGTAAATAATTATAAGGAAGATATTGAAATAGAAAATAATGTAACTTATAATGGAAATATAACGAATGGATGCGCAAAACCCGTTTTAGATAGAATGTAATGCCAAAAAACACAGTAATCATAAAACGGTACCGGGCAGCAAATATAAAAATCCAAGAAGAGAGGAAAGCGATTGAATGTATTGCAGAAATTGCGGGCGGCCGCTCACAAGCTACACTAAATTTTGTGCCTATTGCGGAACACCGGTTGACGGCTGTATTACGCAGAACAGAAATGATATGGAAAAGAAGGCCGAGGGGTCTTCCGGATCGGACGTTGCTGCGCTCGTTTGCGGGATATTGGGTTTGGTTTTTTGCTGGACGGTAATACCTGGGATTGTTTTGGGGATTATTGCGCTTATTTTGGGTATGGGTATATTGAAAAAGAATCCCGGACCGGACAATGGCAAGGCGATTGCAGGGATTGTACTTGGGCTTACCGGACTTGTGCTCAGCGTTTTGATAGTTGTACTGATTATCTGGGGTTTTACCCAGATTCCGGATATGACAGGCATTCCGGTATATACGGCATGATATTCTAATTTTTAAAAAAGCGTAATGATGACGTCGCGCTTTTTTTTTGCCTTTTTTACCAATGACAGGTATGCGGCCGCGTGCACCTAAAAATCTGAAAAAATTTTAAAAACTCCTCATACAACTGTATTTTGCAAGGAAGAATATTCATATATTTGTAGGGTAATCAATTTAAAAAGATAAGGGGAGGGATCCAAGTTGATTTTATGTGTGAATTGCGGTAATGAGATGGAAGACGATGCAACCGAATGCCCGGTATGCGGGACGCAAGTCCGGGATATTGAAAGCGAAGATGAAAAACAAGCCGTGACCCAGGATAATGATGAAGAAGCGCTTGCGGAGAACGAAGCCGAAGAAACCCTGGAAGGGGAGGAAGCGGCGGGCGAAGAACCGGAGGAACCGGAAGAAGAGCAGGAAGAAGAAGAGATAGAAGAAGCGCCTGCGGAAGACGAAGCCGATGAAACCGTGAATGAGGAGGAGACTGCGGGCGAAGAACCGGAGGAACCGGAAGAAGAGCAGGAAGAAGAAGAGATAGAAGAAGCGCCTGCGGAAGACGAAGCCGAAGAAACCGTGAATGAGGAGGAGACTGCGGGCGAAGAACCGGAGGAACCGGAAGAAGAGCAGGAAGAGGAAGAGATAGAAGAAGCGCCTGCGGAAGACGAAGCCGGAGAAACCCTGGAAGGGGAGGAAGCGGCGGGCGAAGAGCCGGAGGAGGCTGAAGAAGAGCAGGAAGAGGAAGAGCCGGAAGATGCGCCTGCGGAAGACGAAGCCGGAGAAACTCTGGAAGGAGGGGAAGCGGCGGCCGAAGATCCGGAGAAAGCTGAAGAAGAGCGGGAAGAGCAAGAGCCGGAAAATGCGCCCTCGGATGTAGAGGCCGAAGGGGAGGAAGAGGCAACGGGAACGAAAGAAGCGGCGAAAGAAATGACAGTGGAAGCGGGCGGATTTGACGTCCCAAAAACAGCCGATGCATCTTCGGCCCATGCGGAAGGGCAGAAGGGAAAAGTGCTGGGCGCACTCATCTGCGGATTATTGGGCATTGTGTTTTTTTGGGTGCCGGTTGCCGGGCTGGTATTGTCCGTCGTCGCCATATTCCTGGGAAGCAAAGTCAGGGCCAAACAATCCGCATGGAAGAGGGGACTGGCGATCACCGGGTTCGTTCTGGGCGTTATCGGTCTGGTGATCGGAATCGGCGCGCTGATCTGGTGGATTGTCGTGCTTACATCCGGTGCGAAGGTCTTTTGGCTTCTGGGATCGTTGGCATAAAAATGCGGAATCATTAATGACACTATGCCCAATGATGAATAAATCATGAACAAAAATCCACAAAATGATTGTTTTTGATACCTTTTAATGGTAAGATAGTAATAAACAAATTACAAAAAGGGGTAAAAATTATGTACTGTGCAAAGTGTGGAAAAGAAATGGATGACAGCGCGAAATTCTGCCCTTCCTGCGGGGCGGATGCATCAGGGGAAACAGTGTCCGAACAACCGGCGCAGCCGGCACAACAACCGTACAGAGAGCCTGCATACGTTGCACCCGCAGAACCCGGCCAGTCGTCGGGCGTGGGCGTCGGCGCGCTGATTTGCGGTATTATCGGTCTGGTATTATGCTGGGTGCCTATTGTTGGCCTTATTCTTTCAATCGTGGCGATCGTTCTGGGCGGCAAAGGCAAAAGGACGCTTCCGGACGGCAAGAGAGGCATGGCGGTTGCCGGTTTTATTCTTGGGATCATCGGTCTGGTTATCAGCATCATCGTATTGATCGCCTGGGTCGTCACCATAGCCATTCTCGGAAGTGTGGCATCTTGGGCTTTGGGCTCCATGCTGTAATATCACCCGGTCACTTTGAAGGGCGGCTTTTATGGCCGCTCTTTTTTTAAGGCGTATTTCACGAAAGGATTACAAACAAAACCTTATGGTTTTATTATGAGAATGAAAAACCAGGGATCTGTTTTTTCAGACAAGCATTACGAAAGGCTTTTTTATATAAAAGGGGGTATATTTATGTTTTGTTCCAAATGCGGTAAAGAGTTAGAACAGGATGCGAAATTCTGCCCGGCCTGCGGCACGAACTTAGATCAGGAGGCGCAAGCGAATGAGTCCCAGATCCATCAGCATGAAGCAGGACCGTCAGGTGAAACGAGCCCCAAAGGTGCAACGGCCGCTCTTGTTTGCGGTATTATTGGCATTGTTATGAGTTTCATTATTCCGCTTGTGGGATTGATTCTCTCGCTTGTTGCAATTTCGCAGGGGATCAAAGCAAACAAAGTATCCAAGACCGGTATTGCGACAGCGGGATACATTATGGGGATTGCCGGTATAATCTTGTCAATTATTATGTGGGTTCTTTCCGCAGTAATGCTTGCATCATTGATTTTTTAGCCAGCTTAGCATAACCGGGCATAAGCAGAATACCTATAATAAAATGCCGTCAGATTTCTGGTGTTTTTTAAGTGTGGGCATTTATGCAGAATGCCTGATGGTTAAACGTGTTTTTGGGTTTATTTTTTTTGGTATTAATTCTATTTTTATGCTTGTTTAAGTTTTTTATCTGTGATAAAATTGATATCGCGAGTCCGGGGTGTAGCGCAGTTTGGTAGCGCGCTTGGTTCGGGACTAAGAGGTCGCAAGTTCAAATCTTGTCACCCCGACCAGAATAGACCGCTTTGCAAAGCCATTTGTAAGGCGGTTTGTTTTAGGTTAGGAATACTCAAGATTGTAATTGTTCATTATTTGTTCATTGTTTTTTTAAAAAATCACCTTTTTACTTCTCAAAAAACATGTTATTTAATCAAAAAAGTTACCTAGATAAGATCTATTTGGATGTAACCTTTTTGGGTTTTAGTATATCGCCTATAGCATCCGCTGCGATTTCGTCCGCTGTCTTAATTGCATGGGCGTATATGTTGGCGGTTGTTGTGGTCTGTGCGTGACCAGCCCTGCTACTGACAGTCCTTAACGGTATGCCTGCGGCGAAATGTTTGATACGATGTTTGAAGCAAGGATCCTTATCGAACGTTGGAGAAATGAATACAACACGATAAGACCTCACAGCTCACTGGGGTACCGTCCGCCCGCGCCGGTGGCCAAACTGCCAATAGAATATCAATGCTGCGAAAATTCACTTTTAGCTCTGTAGTATTAATGGGAGTAGGTCATTATTTATATGGTTGTGCTCAGCTATGAATTATCCATTGTTTTTTGACTTGACCTCTTTCCAAAAAATTGACATACGTAAAAATAAAATATAAAATAAAATATATTTATGAAATTAGATAATATCAACAATTGATTTTCGAAATGTTAATAAATAGAACAAAATTGAATCTGTGATTTTGATTTTAATTGAAATTAAAGGACTAAAGAATGGTATTTTTTAAAAATCCGTCATTGAGAAAAAAGCTATCAATATATTTTATTTTGATTTTAATTATACTTATTGTTGTTGTTTTAACATCTAATTTAAGTGTATCTTCTATTTCTAATCAATATACCGATATGATTAACCTTAGCCTTAATCTGAACAACTATTTTAATGAGATAAATGCAGCTAAATCTGCATATACTGTATATTTTTCATCAAAAAGTGATGATGATATTCAAAAATACAATACAGCAATTTTAAACTCAAAAAATATTATTGAAACTCTAAAAAGTAAAACAATTGATGAAGATGTATTATTTAATTACAATTTATTATTAAATATGATTGAAACATATGATGAACAAGCGAGCGATATGATTAAATATAATCAAGCATCAATGACACAAGAAGCTTATGCAAAAATGCAAGAAGCCAATAGAGTTAATGAATTAATTAATTTACAATTTAAACCATATTTTACTTTACAAATAAAACTCTTACAAGATAATATGGATCAAATGAACAAAAACATAGGACAATATCAAATATGGACAAATTTAATTATGACTATTGGCGTTATAATTAGTTCTATGTTTATTATATCTTTTACAAAGACGATTACAAGGCCGATTAATTTGCTTGCAGATAATGCTAAAAGGGTAACCGAAAATGATTTTGAGATTGAACCCCTATATTTGAATACTGGTGATGAAATTAACTTGCTTGCCGATGCATTTAATGAAATGATTTCAAGTATTCATTTTTATATCAAAGAAGTTGAAGAGTCGGCGGAAGTAAAGGAAAAACTTTTATTTGAAGAAAACATCAATTTGAAAATGCAACATATGTTAAAAGAATCACAACTCAAAGTTCTTCAGGATAAAATTAATCCCCATTTTCTTTTCAACACTCTTAATATCCTTTATCAAACGGCATATATTGAGGGCGCAAATAAAACAATGGAGATGCTTTATGCTACTTCTAAAATACTAAGATATGGAATGGACGAATTAGAGAGATCTGTTAGTATAAAGCAAGAACTTGAAGCAGTTAGATATTATATCTATATTCAAGAACAGAGATTTGGAAATCGTATTGAGTTTATTATAGATGAAAAAAGAGTACAGAATTATTTAAATTTCAGGATGCCGGCATTAATAATTCAACCGATCATTGAAAATGCAGTAACACATGGACTTGCTTTGACTCCCGAAGGGGGTAAAATCTTTATTCAATGCTATATAAAAGAGGACAAACTCATTATTGAGATCATTGATAATGGATGTGGAATGAAAGAAGAAACCATTCAAAGGATGCTGCTTGGAGATTATAATGAAAACGATGGTATTGGAATAAGAAATGTTATTGAAAGATTAGAACTTTTTTATTCTGAGAAATCAGAAATACATATATTTAGCGAGCTGAATAAAGGTACAAAAATTACTTTTCTTTTACCGCTAAATTAATATACAAGGAGTTATTAATGTATAAAATTATGATAGCGGATGATGAATTGATTGAACGAAAAGCTTTTCGTCTGATGATTCAAAAACATTTTAATGATTTAGAGTTAGTTCCAGATGCAGCCACTGGTAATGATGTAATCAGAATAGTAAAGCAATATAAACCCGACATTCTTTTTTTAGATATACAAATGCCACAAAAAAATGGGTTGGATGCATTACAGGAACTTACTGAAGAAATTAATAATAGCATGAAGGTAATTATTTTATCTGCTTATGATAAGTTTGAATATGCGCAAATGGCAATGAAATATGGTGCTAGTGATTTTCTTTTAAAACCGGTTCACCGTCATGATATGATTAATGTTATAAATTCATATATAAAAAAAATTGATGAAGAAAGATATTCAAATGCTGAAAATGAAAATTTTTCTAAAAGAATTAATATGATTTCGCCTCATATCGAGAATGAGATCATATATCACGTTATTAATAATTCTAAAACTTTTATGGAATTACATTTATATTTGAAGGCTCTAAATCTTGAAGCAGAAGACTACGTAATTATTATTGTTAAAAATTGTAAAAAAATATTGTGGCCTGTAGAAACCGTTGCAGAGGTATCAAAAGAAATTACCCATTGTATTGTTAGTAAAAATTTAGAGTTCGGATCGGTTATTTTACTTCCTATTAATCAACAAACGGAAAAGTTTGATTCAATTAGTTGGGTAATGAATTATGCTCAATATATTATGCAAAAGCTAAAAGAGAAAGGCATTTCATCATCAATTGGAATTAGCAAATTCTATTCGGAAACGAAAAGTATTTTTGAATGCTATAGACAAGCATTTGTTATTGGAAATAAGATTACAGGTGAAATCCTACAGTATAATGAAAATGATATTGGTAGTAATACTAATTATCATTCTTTTGAGTACAATACACTGATTGAATTGGTTTTTTGTGGAGATGAAGAGAAATTATCGAATTCATTTTCTGAATTTCTTAGAAATCTAATGATTTTAAATGCAATAAGCCAATCACAAGTAAAACAAAAAGTTATTGAAATGTTTATAAAAATTGACGAGAAACTACAGCAAGATATGTTAAAATTTGAAAATAAAGTAATGCTAAAAAAAATTGAGTCGACAGAAAACATTTTATTAATCACTGATTTTATAGAAAAATATCTTATCCAATTAAACCAAAAACTGATACAAAACAATCAAGAATTAAATGTTGCTTTGATTAAAGCATTAGAATATATTAAACAGAATTATATGAAAGAAATTACTTTAATTGATGTTGCGGAACAAGTCCAAATTAGCTCATTTTATTTAAGTAAATTGTTCAAGCTGAATTTAAAGAAAAATTTTACTGACTATATTACTGAAATGCGAATAAAAAAGGCAAAGGAATTGCTTGTTTCCACGAATAAAAGTATTAAAGAAATTACCTATGAAATTGGATATAATAATCCGACATATTTTTGCCAGGTTTTTAAGAAAACAATCGGTAAATCAGCAAGCCAATTCCGAAAAGAATACTATTTTTACAAATAACATTAATTTATGTTGCTAATATGGTAAAATATCAAATGATTAATCTTATATTATGTGCTATTTATTTTATACAATAAAAATCTAAAATATTTAATTACAGATGTCATAATTTTATAATAATGAACAAAATAATAATACTTTAAAAATCTGAATGCAATATAGTTAAACAATTCACAAGAATTGTATTTTTTTTTTTGTTTCTTTGTTGCACTGACTTTTTTATAATGAAGTTGCTTGGTAACTGATATTCCAATATCTTTAATTATTAATCAGTTTAAAAAAATATTTTAATAAAATAGCTAATTTTATTATTCATGTTAAATATTGATTCATTATTCTTAACAATAAATGCATAGTCTAGGAGGAATTAGTTTTTTATGAAAAAGGACTTATTAACATCAAGGGAACGTATCAGGATTGCAATGAACCACCAAGAACCCGACAGGGTACCCATTGAGATGGGCGGAGGTATTACGAGCTGTTATTTCAGGTTGTATGAGCGACTCAGTGAAAGATTTGGTATAGAATCATGGAAACAATGGGCAAGTAATTGGGCGGCATTCAAATTTGATGACAGGCTTCTTGAAAGAATGCATGTTGACTCACGGCATTTATACTTTGCAACTGGGGGAGCAAAACAATGGACGCCACAAAAGATATATTCAGATGGTTCTTTTGAAGATTTTTGGGGAATTAGATATATAGCGAAAGATGGATGCTATAGTAACATGATCCAAAATCCTTTAAGTGAAGCAGAAACAGTTGGGGATATCGAAAAATATTTCAAAGAACTCCCTGATCCGAAGGTTGTTGGCGAAAGTGGAGCGGAGTATCTTGATGAAGATGCAAAGTATTTATTTGAAGAAACGACCTATGCAATTAAAGGTGAACCAATGTGGAGTTTCTTTGAATTTTGCCAATGGTTAAGAGGTATGGAGAATTTTCTTGTGGATCTTTGCATCAATGAAGATATGGCAGATGCATTAATGAGTAGTCTTTTTGATTATCAAACAAAAATGTATGAGGCATACTTTGCGAAAACGGGCAAATATCTTGATTGGGTTTGGACATCAGATGATTTTGGAGCTCAAGAGCAACTGCTAGTAAGTGAAACCATGTGGAGAGAAAAAATTAAACCTTGGGTTAAAAAAAGAGCAGACTATATAAAGGAAAGAACTGATGCGAAACTTTTCCATCATTCGTGCGGATCAATTTATAATATTTTACCGGATATGATTGAATGCGGTTATGAGGGTATTAATCCGCTTCAGCCTTTTGCGAAAAATATGGAACCAGAAAGATTAAAAAAAGATTTCGGCGGCAAGTTATTTTTCATGGGAGGAATGGACCATCAGTTTGTGTTACAGAAAGAGCCGGAAGAAGCGCTTGATTTCTGTAAGCGATTGATCAATGCATATGCGCCTGGCGGTGGTTATATTTTTGCTCCCACACACGTAATTCCTGATAGTGTAAATATTGACAGTCTGATAGCTGTATATGATTTTGTTTATGAGGAATGTTACTACCCCATAAACATTAAATAATTCGCAATTAATGTTCCGGAATAGATCAATTAATAGTAGTAGAAAAAAGGAGAGAAATGTATGAAAAAAATTATTAAGCCACTTTCAACAATTATTATTTTTACAATAATTTTCTCATTGATCTTAACAGGTTGCACACCATCTCCGGTTGAAGAGTCTGCTCAAACTGCTTCTCCGGCTGAATCAACGCAGGCACAAGAAACAAATGAGCAGGCAGAAGTCAGCGAATCATCCGCATCGGGTTCAGCCGATATTGCGAGCATGGTTCAGGAATGCTCTTCACTTTCCGGCACAGATGCATTGGCCTATTTCGAGTCACTTGCTTCAAAAGGGTTAACCGACGATGAGATTATGCAGTTCTTCATTGGTCTGCCAGTCTCCCAAGCGAATGAGGATATTTATAACCTTTATCAGGAAGAAGGATTTGAATCCTATGGCGCATCTTATCCAAAGCCGAATCCCTATAATAACTTTATTTGGGAAAAGGGGTCAGGAACAGAAATTGTTGGAGAGTTCAGTAAGAATTCTTTAAAGCTGCCCTTTACGGATTATGTTCCGATTGAAGGAACCACTATTGGCGATCCAAATAAAACATATACAATTGGCGTTGCTTTTCATGGATTTAGCCATCCTTGGCTTATCAACTGGGCGGATGCTGCAAAATATGCAGCTGATCAATTTACCAATGTGAAAACCATATTCCTAGATGCCGAGTTCGACAACAATACTATGGCGACACAAATTGATACATTGATTGCACAAAAAGTCGATGGGATTCTTGTATGGCCTATGGTTGAAGCACCTACAGGACCTCCGATTGAAAGGGCTCTTGTCGCAGGTATTCCTGTAGTGACATCAGACAGGCTTAGCGGAGCAACCGATGTTTCTGCAAGAATTACAGGCAATTTCCCTGCAAACGGTGCGCAAACAGGAATGTACTTAGTTTGGAAACTTGCTCAGGAAAACAATGGTAATGTTGCTGGCAATGTGGTCATGCTTAGAAAACCGTTAGGAAGCACTGCTGATGCCGTTAGAACAGGACATTTCTTAAAAGTTATTAGTTATTTCCCTGATATTGAAATTCTACAGTCTTATCACGATACAGATAGCAGGGAAGAAGCGTTTGTAAACGCACAAACTGCGCTTCAGGCATATCCCAATATTGATGCTTTCTTTGGAACGGGTGACCATGAGGCTCTGGCTGCGTATGAAGCAGTTGTTGCAGCGAATAGGTTGGATAGCAGGGAAGGCGGAAAGAAAATTATCTTCCTGAGCATTGATGACTCAAAAGAAGCTGTTACTCAGGTTAAAGATGGTAATTTTGAAGTCAATACACCATATACTCCTCTGCAATCTGATATTGCAATGAGAGTTTTGCTCGAAATTGTAAGCGGTGAGCAAATGCCTCAAGACGTAACGACACCGAATATTCCAATGGTAACGACAAACGGAGATATCATCTTTGGCCTACAATCACAAAAGCCGGACGAATGGTATGAGTACACCTTTGGTCCGCCGATAAGCTAATAATTTACAATTACTAAAAAAATATATTTGACTACTAATATTTAAAGATCTATTCGGTTTCTTGCCCCCCCGCATAATTATTTGCGGGGGGACAAGAAGTAAAAAAGTTAAGAGGAGAATTAAAATGCAAAATGTAGATGAAATAACACAAAAAAACAAATTATCTTTAACAAAACTAATCTTGAGCAATAATTTGTTTATAGGTGCAATAATCCTAATTTGTGTTTTTGTTGTGGCAAGTATTTTAATTCCGGCAATACTTCAGCCAATTAATATTCTGAATGTTTTAAGAACTAATTCCATAAGTGGCATAGTTGCCGTAGGATTAACGATGGTGTTGATAATTGGTGAAATAGATTTATCTGTCGGATCAATTATGTCGATGTCTCTTGTGGTTGGTGGAATGTTTTTAAGCTTGGGATCGATTCCCGCACTAATTATTACTTGCCTAATAGGGTTACTTTTAGGATTTATTAATGGTTATATAATTACGAAATGGAAAATGTCATCTCTTATGGTTACATTAGGGATGCTTTCAGTTTATGCTGGTTTAGCAAATGTAATTTCAAATGGTCAGGCAACATATCTATATGAATCTGAATTATATTTGAATATTGGAAAAGGATATATTGCGTATCTTCCAGTATCAATAATTATTTTTTTAATTGTTGTAATAATTTTAACATTTATATTATTAAAAACCAAATTTGGTAAAGAAGTATATTATTCTGGAGCAAACTCTCGATCTGCTTGGTTATGCGGCATAAAAGTAAACAAGATAAAAATTATCGTTTATATGCTTTGTGGATTATGCGCGGCTATGGCGGGGCCGTTACTTGCATCACAAACAAATCGAATCATTCCAACACAGGGAGCCGGATATGAATTGACTGCAATAGCAATCGCAGTATTGGGCGGAACAACCCTCGATGGTGGTAAGGGTTCAGTAGTTGGCACATTACTAGGTGCATTGACATTTGGGTTTTTATTAAATGCGCTATCGCTGTCAAAAATAGGGACATATGCGGAATTGGTCCTAAAAGGTGCTTTGATAATTGGCATTGTAATTTTATTGAATTATGTAAATAAACGTGCTGCTGCGATATGCAATTGAGGGGGATATAAATGAACAGAAATGATAATGAATTAATAAAATATTCAAGTAACGCTACAGACTTTATAAAAAAATATTTGCTGTTAATTATTTTAATCTGTACATGTGTTATTGGAATTATTATATCGCCGGCAATTTTTCCATCGCCAACAAACATACAAAATATTTTATTTAGCTGTTGCATTTATGGAATTATCACGGTGGGACAGGCTCTTGTTATGCTAGTCAAGGAAATTGATCTTTCAGTTGGCTCAATTGTAGCATTTGCACCAGTCACGTCGATTTTCATTATAAATAAAATTATGATAGCAGCAACACAACAAAGCATTATTGTTGGAGGGAACTATATTCAGGCGTCTTTTTTACCAATTGTTTTATTAACAATTTTGATTGGCGCATTAGTCGGAATTGCAAATGGTGTTATAGTAGTTAAATTAAAGGTACCATCGCTTATCACAACTTTAGGAATGTTAAATGCTCTTGCTGGATTGACATATTTATTCTCAGGCGGTTATGCACAATACTTAACAAAAATTCCAAACGTAAATTGGATTGGCACTAATACAGTCAGCGGTATTTTACCAGTGAGTTTTATTGTGTATTTAGCGATTGGCTTAACTATGGTATGGCTATTAGGCAGGACAAAGTTCGGAAAAAGAATATATTCTACCGGGGGCAATGAAAAAGCCGCGTTGTTTTCAGGCATAAATACTGGAAAATGGAAAACCATTTCATTTGGATTAAGCGGTATGTTTGCTGGTGTTGCAGCCATATTGTATAGCTCCAGGCTTGAATCTGTGGAAGCTATTCAAGGACAAGGATATGAATTGTTTTCGATTGCAATAGCAGTTATTGGAGGGATTACACTACAAGGTGGAAAGGGGACAATGGCTGGAACCATATTGGCTGCATTAATTTTGAGTATTGTTCTTAATATAATGTCATTATTAGGACTTGTCTCCTGGTATCAAACAATAATAACAGGATTAATAATTGTTTTCGCTGCATTAATGCATACTTATACTGAAAAAAGCAAAACAAAACGATTAATTGCAAATTAGATAAAAGAGAGCAGGTGAGTAGTTTGGATAAAGTTAAACTATTAGAAATGAAAAATATCGTAAAATGTTTTTCTGGAGTTACGGCTCTTAAAGGCGTTGATTTTGAATTATATAGTGGTGAAATAGTATCACTTGTAGGAGTAAACGGTGCAGGAAAATCAACTCTCTCCAGCATTATTGCTGGAATTTATGAGGCTGACGAAGGCGAAATTTATGTTAAAGGCAAACTTCAAGTTATTACGTCTCCTAAAAAATCGGAAGAATTAGGTATTGGGATTGTACATCAAGAACCAACTCTTGTAAATGGCATGATTGTTTGGGAAAACATATTCCTAAATCGCGAATTATTAAAAACAAATATATTATTAGATCGAGAAAGGATGAAAGTTGAAAGTAAAAAAATACTGGAATTTATAGGATTTGATATTGATGTAAATAAAAAAGTTGAAGAGTTGACGTTGGTTGAAAAAGAAGTGGTTGAGATTGCAAAAGCAATGTTGTTAAATCCTCAAATATTAATTTTGGATGAGGTAACAGCTCCACTTAATCAAACTGAAGTAGAACACTTATTTGATATAATAAGGGATTTAAAGACTAAGGGTCTTGGAATTATATTTATTGGACATAAGATCAAAGAGTTAACACAAATTTCCGATCGAGTTGTTGTTATCAGAGATGGAAATATTGTTGGAGAACTTGATGGCGAAACTGAATTGTTAAATGAAAAGGCTATCATTCATCCTATGCTTGGTGAGACAGAGGGCTGGCACGGTGAATACAATGAAAAGCAAATGCAACAACATGGGGATGAAGTTTTATTACATTTGGACAATCTTACAATAAAGGGTAGTTATAATAATATTACATTGGACGTATATAAAGGAGAAATTTTAGGTTTTGCAGGACTAAAAGGAGCAGGAATAACAGAACTTTTTTTCAGTATTTTTGGAGCCCTCCATTCGGATAGTGGAATAATAACGAAAAATGAAAAAAAGATTCAAGTTAAAAATCCTAATGATGCAATAAAAAAGGGAATTGGGATGATAACAAATGATCGACAAAAAGAAGGGCTAGCATTAACACAGTCAGTAAAAGATAACATTGTAATTAGTTCTCTTGATTTATATATGGGTCCATTAGGATTATTAAAAGAGCAAAGATTAAAAGAACAATCTAAAAATTATATAAAAAAGCTGGATATTAAAACCACAGGTAATGATCAATTGGTTCAATTTTTGTCAGGAGGCAATCAACAAAAAGTTGTTATATCAAAATGGCTAATGAGAAACATGGATGTAATACTGGTTGATGAACCAACCAGAGGTGTTGATGTAAAAGCAAAAAATGAAATTTATAATCTGTTAATAGATCAAAAGATGGAAAAAAAAGCTATATTAATTACATCACCTGAAATTCGCGAACTTTTAAATCTATGTGATCGAATTATTATTGTATCTCATGGGAAGATTGTGAATCAAGTCATGCGTGGAGATAAAAATTTTAATGAACCTTGCCTTCTTGAATTGATTCATTCATCTCATTAGAAACAATAAAAAAATAAGGAGAAAAGAAAATGAAAAAAATATTAATCGCACCTAACAAATTTGTTCTTGGCGAAGGAGAATTGCTTAATTTGGGAACATATGCGAAAGATTATGGAGAAAAGATTTTAATGGTAGCATCAAAAGATGATCAATCAAGAGTACAACAGTTTCTTGATCAAGCAATAAAACTAGAAAAATTCGAAATGATTTCTGGGGAATTTAAGGAAGAATGCACAAAGGCTGAAATAGATCGGCTACGTCAAGTTTGCACAAAGCATAGCTGTCAAATAATAGTTGGGCTTGGCGGTGGAAAGGCATTGGACACAGCAAAAGCCATAGCACATTATGAAAAATTACCTGTTTTTATTATTCCAACAATTGCATCAACTGATGCTCCATGTAGTTCGTTGGCCGTTATATATAAAGCAAATGGAGAATTTGAAGAATACATGTTTTTCCGCAAGAATCCTGATTTGGTATTAGTTGACAGTAAGATCATAGCAAATGCTCCTGTTCGTTTTTTGATTTCTGGAATGGGTGATGCTTTAGCGACATATTTTGAAGCAAGAAGTTGCGAAAGAGCATACGCAAAGAATATTCCTGGGGGAAATAGTACCTTGGCTGCCCTTGCTATTGCCCGGCTTTGCTATGATACACTTATGGAAGAATCAGAAAAGGCAATTGCAGCTTGCACACAAAAGGTTGTAACAACTGCACTTGAAAATATAATTGAAGCAAACATTTTGCTTAGCGGTTTAGGATTTGAAAGTAGTGGTCTTGCAACTGCGCATGCAGTACATGATGGGCTAACCGTGCTTGAAGAAACCCATAAATATTATCATGGTGAAAAAGTTGCATTTGGAACATTAGTACATCTTGTTTTAGAAAATGCCAAAAAAGAAGAAATAAAAGAAGTGATAGCGTATTGCAAAGCTGTTGGATTACCTACATGTCTTGCAGATTTGGGTGTTACTAATGCTACACAAGATAAGGTAATGGCTATTGCAATAGCGGCCTGTGCAGAGGGTGAAACGATTCATAATACTGTATTTAAGGTAACTCCTGAAATGGTATATGCAGCGATTTATACAGCTGACAAATTAGGAGGCAATATGTGATGAAAAAATTATTAAATGATATAGAAAATGTAGCAAATGAGATGTGCGAAGGTATCGTTAAAGCTTATCCTGAATTGAAGTATGATAGCAAATACCGCATTATCAAAAGAAAATATATAGAAAATGACAAAGTAAGCCTGATTTCCGGAGGCGGAAGCGGGCATGAGCCAGCACATGCAGGCTTTGTTGGCAAAGGAATGTTAACTGCCGCTGTTTGTGGTGACGTATTTGCTTCGCCATCAACAATTCAAGTATACAATGCAATATTGCAGACGAAAAGCGCAGCAGGAACGATAATGATAATAAAAAATTATTCAGGAGACGTTATGAATTTTGAGGCGGCTGCCGAAATGGCTGAGGAGGAGGAAATTGATGTCAGAAAAGTTTATGTGAATGATGATATTGCAGTTAAAGACAGTCTTTATACAATTGGCAGGCGTGGTGTTGCTGGAACAATATTTGTTCATAAAATTGCTGGAGCCGCTGCACAGCAGGGAAAAAATATTGATGATGTTGAAAGGATTGCAAATAAAGTTATTAAAAACGTTAAATCGATCGGCTTTGCTTTTACGTCATGCACAGTTCCTGCAAAAACCACACCCACATTTCAAATTGAAGAAAATAAAATTGAATTTGGCGTAGGCATCCATGGAGAACCTGGAATTGAACGAGGAGATCTGCAAACATCAAAAATGCTTGCTTATAGAATGTGTGATATGCTTGTAAAAGAAATGGATCTTAAGGGGAAAGATAGAATTGCACTTTTAGTAAATGGGCTTGGTGGTACTCCGCTAATGGAGTTATTCATTGTGAATAATGATATACATAGTTATTTAAATGATAAGAAAATCAATGTGGATATAACATATGTGGGCAATTATATGACTTCTCTTGAAATGGCCGGCGCATCAATTACCTTTTTGAAACTAGATGAAGAATTGAAATCACTATTGGACTATAGTTCGGATGCCCCAGCATTCAAACAGTTTTGAGGTGAGAAAATGAAAGTTAGTTTAAATGAAATTAAAACTATAATAAATAAATTAAGCGATATCATTATAGCAAATGAGATTCCATTTTGCGAATTAGACTCTGCTGCTGGTGATGGAGATTTTGGTATGTCTGTAGCGAAAGGATTTAAAGAGATTAAGAAGCAATGGAATGATATTGAAGGAGATGACATTTATAGTTTTTTAAAAAATTGCAGTATGATTATAACAGAACATTGCGGTGGAGCATCTGGGCCTATTTGGGGATCAGCATTTAGGGCTGCAGCATTAAGCGCAAAAGGTAAGGATGGTTTAAATATTGATGACATTGCAAGTATGTTTGAGGCTGCTGTATCTGGCATACAAAAACGTGGTGGAGCAAAGTTAGGAGATAAGACATTATTAGACGCTCTAATTCCATCGACAGAGGCATTGAGACAAGCTGCGGACCAAGGACTTGACTATAAAGCTGCTTTTAAAAATGCATCTGCAGCTGCAACAGTTGGAGCAGAAAACACAAAAAGTATTACTGCAACAAAAGGCAGAGCGTCATATGTTGGAGAAAGGAGCCTTAGTTATCCTGATGCGGGAGCGATGGCTGTAAGTGTTATACTTAACGAATTTATAAATTGAAAAAAATTAGCAACATTAAATTGTAAGCCGTAATGAAAAAAATTGGAGTTGTCAAATAAATAATAAGCTTTTTGTCAACTCCGGTTTTTTACAGGGAAAAGTTCCATGGATTGTTTTATTGGTATTCTAATTGATTATAATTTATTTGAATATGTATTAATTCAAAAAGATGGAGAATCTTTATATCCAAAAAGAATAAAAAAAATAAACAATATAAATGTTTACGGTAATATTGTAGAAGAGATTAAGAGCTTTTTAAAAAAAGAATTTGACCATATTGATCAAAAGAACATAAAAGGGATAGGCATTTTTTGCTTGAATTTAAATATAAGCAAGGAAAATATCCTCAGCCTTAAAAAAATATTTACAATAATACCAGTGATTATTTGTGAGAATATTGGCCTCGTTAAATGCTTTTCAATAAATTCTTTCTTACGAAAGTCAATGCTTGTATTACCATCTGGTAAAATATGTGCTGTAAATTTAGATGAAAATGGTGAACAATCATTTTTTTATTTGGAAAAGCAAATTAATGGATTTTTAGAATTTGATCATATAAACAATATGTTTTTTTCTGATATTCCAAATAATAAAATAAATTATAAACAAATCGATATGGAGTGCGATAATATCCCTGATGGCTCAAAAGGACTATATTATAAAATAAATAACTCCGACGAAAGAAGTTTTATTGGAATAAAAGAATATCATAATCGGGGAAATTTTATTAAATCAGTTTATGAGACTTGGGCTTTATTACTTTTTAATTATATAGAGAATAACGAATTTTTTTCTCAGTTACATGATATAGAGTTTACAGATGAAAGTTTTTTATTGAAAAACTTATTACAGACAATTGCAAATATCACTGGCAGGAATGTAGTATTTCGATCAACAGATTTAGCAGTCGGAGCGGCTATAAATGCAGGTGTTGTATTAAATGAAATTAAAATTGAGCAAGTCTTAGTAAAAATAAATAGGGAAAAACTTTTCAAGCCTGCAAGGTATATCCAAAAATTATAAAAAGATTTTGTTACAATAATTTTTTAATTTCAGTGTTATATACGCACATAAAGATGAACCGTACAACCGGAGCAAGGCCTATAATGACAGATCTATTGGCCCTACGCACATAGGGGTGAACCATTTCAGCAGATTGTTGAGACCTTCGTGATTATTTTGTTCCATTTTCCCAGGTGATAAGGAGTTGCAGGAAGAAAAATTAACCCCCTTGATTCAAGCATTTAATAACTCTTTTAGAGTATGAGTTTTGGTCTTTATTTGGTCTTTATTATAGCTTGAAATCATTAAAAATTATTAAAAAACATACAAAGAATAAATTCGAAAAACATTATATTAGAGCCAAAAACCAAAGATTGACAAAAACGATTTTGAGTACAATTAATAACTCCGACTCCAAAGGCCGAAGGTTCGAATCCTGTCGGGCACGCCAGAATGGAAGGGTTATATGAAATACGCTTGCGGAAAACCGGATAACAAATAAAATTTAGAGGAATAATTTTAAGATAAAAAATGTTCATTATTTGTTCATTGTTTATATTAATATTCATTAAAAATTATTTAAAATTACTAAACACAGTTTATAGAAAATGGCGCTATAATCCGGAAAAATAGAACACAACGAATCATATTAAAAACAATTTTTAAGATTCGGGACTAAGAGGTCGCAAGTTCAAATCTTGTCACCCCGACCACATCAAAAGACTATTATTGATACAATAAGGGTCAGTCCAATCGGGCTGGCATTTATTGTTTATAGGGCTGAAAACCTCATTAAATAAGGGTTATTATGAGTTTTGAATAGTTTTTTAAGCTTAAATTAATTTAACGATTTAAAAAATATTATATCATATTTATGAACTTTTCAAGTTGATTTAGCAAAAAAATAGTATTTGCACCCCCCTGGCTGAGAGCAAGGGAAATAATTAAAAAGTATAGGAAACGTTAAAAAGTATGAAAGAGTAACTAAAATGTACCCCATAGAATGGACACTTGAAAGGTTCGGAAACCCCTGATTGTGGACAGTAAAAGGTTCAGCACCGATTGCACCTAAATCACAAACCCCATATCGTAGACACGGAAAAGTTCAGGAAGAAAAATATTCTGGACGGCTGCGTTTATGGTAGAATGGAAATCTGAACGAGAGGGTCATTATAAAATGGTACCCATAGAATGGATACCTAAGGTTCAGAAACCCTTGATTGTGGACAGCAAAGGGTTCAGGCTGTTTTATGATTTTCAAATCTACATACTACATTGAACCTTTTGTTTAAAGTAAATTATAAAATTGTTTCAGATCTGCGATCCAACCGGTAATAATTTTAGAATTTTCTTCTAGTTTTCCGGGATCTTTTTCATACCCTTTCAATAAATTTAATTGGTGTTCGTAATACTCCTTTAGTGAAATAAATAAAGCCTTTTCTTTTTGAATTTCGTTAAATTTTTTTTCGAAAACAAGCCCTTTTAAAAATTCGAGCTTTTCTTTTACCTGCTCGGCAGAAAGCTTCATTACTTTTTTAAAGTCTCGAAAAACCCATTGGCGTTCAAATAAGTTTCTTTTTATCCAGCCCTCATACTGTTCGTCAAATACCGCTTTTATTTTTGAAATATATTCTTTAAGCATAGATTCATTCTCTACGTTTTTGTATACTTCTTGCTGATCATTTTTTTTGATAATGCCTGCGTCCATTAGTACCTGTATGCAACCGATTTCCTGGCCTCTGTATTTATCCGCCATAGCGACCGAGAGCGCAAACCCTGCTCCGGCGGATTCTACGTCAAGTATATGGTTTTGATTTATGGTATAAAACTCATTAAGAGATATACCCAGATAAGAAACAATTTTCTCAATCTGTGTTTGGGCGGTCTCCGTTTTAACAAGACCGGGTCCTATACTGTAAACGTTAATATCAGTTTTTTCAAGTTCTGCTGCAAGAGTATTACACAATTCTACCTGGGAAGTTTTAAATACTTCATAGGCTCCCATAAATGGAGCAGCACCAGAATAAGGTACAAAAACAATTGTGCCTTTATTTTTTTCTTTCATTAATGGTAGAAACCTCCGGACCAGCAAAACAGGCCCTCTAAGGTTGACAGCATAGCTTCTGTCCCAATCTGCAACTGAAACTTCTTCTACACAGCCCATTGGAGTGACTGTTGCGTTGTTAAAGATCACATCAAGAAATCCGTACTTCTTTAAAATAAATGTATAAAGATCTTCAATTTGCTTTTCATCCGAGATGTCTATCTGATAAAAGACTATTCGATTAGAGCTGGTTTCCAGTTGTATTTTTTCATTTGCAGCAAATCCCTTTTCTCTATCGATTTCAGCGATAATAACATTGGCTCCCATAAAAACCAAAGATTTTGCCGCTTCAAATCCAATCCCTCCTCCTCCACCGGTTAATAAAACTGTTTTATCTGCCAGGACATTGCTTTTTAAGTTGGATTCTTCGAACATACTTAATCCTCCATTAAAAATTTTTAAAAAATATCGTAAATAATATTTGTTATATAATTCTTCATGAAAAGACAAAAATCCTTTTAGATGTACCACTTTGCAGGTGAAGCTGCGCGGATGAACAAAAGGATGAATATGCGGTCGTGGCGTAAGATTTTCAAGTATCTTTTCTCCTCCGTCAAATTAATCAGATCAACTAATAATTCAGCATATTTAATCATTTCAATTTCAGCATCATCATTTAAGCTGGTTAATGCCGGAAAATCATCTAATCCAGACCGGCGCAAACTATTCATCACATATGCCTTATAATATAAATCTAAGAATATGTTGGCGAATTCTCCTGTCTTCCTTTTATAGTGATCAAAAGAGCTTGTATCCAGCCCATCCTTGTTAAAGCGCCGGCATAGATATTTAAGAGCCATGTAAGGCTGATTAAAGCGGGATTCTGTATATATGTGTTTTTTTGGATGTAATCACTTAAAAGATTTAAATATATTTCAGCATCGTTTACTATATGAATTAAAAATGACGGACGTAAACTTAAAATAATATCCCCAGTTACCTGTCGCCTTATAATATTCAAAACGAATTTGCGAATATCTTGCGTAGCTCTAAACGCATGGTTGTTTAGCTGCTTCAGTTGCTTCACCATTTCCGCGCCAAAGCCACTTGCAGCAATGATTTATCCAGGCTGAGCTCCGCTGCCAGCTTTTTGAGTTTGCGGTTCTCTTCTTCCAACTGACGCAGCCGCCTCAACTCCTGCGGGCCCATGCCGGCATACGGTTTCTTCCACCTGTAAAATGTTTGCTCCGATATCCCTAATTTTCTGCATACTTCTTCTACCGGCGTTCCGTATTCCGCCTGCTTCAGAGCAAATGCTATTTGTTCTTCCGTGTACCTTTTCTACTTCATTTTTCCACTACTGTTTTTTCTTCTATTTTACTATTTTTCTAACTTCAGAAGTGGACTGCTTTTTTAGGGTCAAGGTCAAAACCGCAGAACCCAAGTCTGGTGTGACGGATGTAGAAGCGTAGTGATAAAATAAGCAAGGCACTTTATATATCTACAGTGGAGGGTGCCTTGCTTATCCTTCGCTCATTTCAAGATATTATTTAAGCTATTTATTTTGCAGTTTTTCAAGCCAGGTCAATATCAGCTGTCCAAAATTGTTTTTGTAGTATTCTATTTCAACAGCATCTCCTGTCTTCAACCCTTTTTTTTCGAAGTTGTTTTTGATATCGCCTGTCAGCATAAACACCATATACGCGGTTTCTTGCGGCTTTCCGAGAATTTTGATTTCGATAAAATTGCTGTCCGCCTGTCCCTGGTATACCCCTGTGGCATATATCTGTTTTTCTTCTTTTACAAAATAGGTTAAAACAAACTGACCGGATGGATTTTTATAGTATTCCAACTGAACCGCATCCCCGATTTTAAGGTGCATACCTTCAAAGTTGTTTTTGATATCGCCTGTCAGCATAAATACCATATACGCGGTTTCTTGCGGCTCTCCGTCAATTTTGATTTCAATAAAATTGCTGTCCACCTGTCCCTGGTATATCCCTGTGACATTGAACTGTTCCTCTCCTTTTACTAAATTGGTCAATACCAGCTGTCCCGATTCATTTTTGTAATAAATAAGCTGAACGGCATCTCCTGTTTTCAGGTCCATTTTTTCAAACCTGCTTTTGATATCGCCCGTCAGCATGAACACCATATATGCGGTTTCTTCCGGCTGCCCGTTTATTTTTATTTCAATAAAATTACTGTCCACCTGCCCCTGGAATAATCCTGTGGCTTCTATCTGCTGCAGGGTTTTAGAAAATCTGGTCAATACCGGTTGCCCCGACTCATTTAGGTAATAAGCCAGGAAGACCGCATCCCCGTTTTGAAGGTTCATTTTTTCAAAATTTATTTTAATATCGCCTGTCAGCATAAACACCATATACGCGGTTTCTTCGGGCTGCCCGTCAATTTTTATTTCAATAAAATTGCTGTCCGCCTGCCCCTGATAGATGCCTGTTGCTTCCAGCGCATGCGGGCCTTTTCTTATTTTGGTCAAAACCAGCTGTCCTGATTGATTTTTATAATAAGCAAACTGAACCGTATCACCAGTTTGAAGTTTAGTGCGTTCAAAACCGGCTTTGATATCACCCGTCAGCATGAATACCATGGTTGCGGCTTCCTCGGGCTGCCCGTCCACTTGGATCTCAATAGAATTATTGTCCACCTGCCCATTATAAGCGCCCGTTGCCTCATTTATTATCTGATCAGCGGCCGAATCAGAAGATGGAAGCGGAGTAACATTTTCTTCAATCTCTGAGTGTTCTGACGCGGCCCGGGATGGTTCAGACTGTCCGGCGCATCCATGGATCATTGACAAAGTCAAAAGCAGAAGAACAGCAATTATAATTTTTTTCATATACTTTCCTTTCCAAAAATGAAATTTTTACGGATATGTCCGTATTTCATAGTATTCCCGGAATACTTAAGCGCATTACTAAAAATCATACCGTTTGTATTTCTACTGCATCAGTTGTCAAATTCTCAAATGAGCTTTTTGGATACTTGAATTTCCGCCCATGACATCCGTACTAACGTCTCCACGTAAAAACGATAGGGACGCGTGTGGGAATGCGTATTGAGGCTGGTCTAAAAGGACTGTCCTTTAATGTATAGGTGATGACCTGTTGCCTTATCTGTACAACATATAGACAATTTATACACCTCTTATGCTTGAAACATTAAAGACAATAAATCAATTATACCATTTTTAAGTATGCCAATCATATTCCATTTTAAACTTCCCTCCTGTTATTTAGCATTCTTAGTGTTATCTTGTTTTAAACTTATATATTGCAGAATGTCATTATTAGCATAAAAGAGAGAAATAAATAAAGATATTATACTACTGGAACAGAAAAAGATTTTAAAAATTTGAATTTGATTGTGTTTGTTGGGAATAGTATTAACAATAATTTATTGGAAGCGATACTGTAGATAAACTATATTATGGATGAACAAGAAAAAGACCTTTATAAAAAGCTAAATCTTGTCATAGAGGAATATAAAAATCAGAAGGGCATGCTTATCCGAATCCTTCAAAGAGGGCAGGACATCTTTGGTCACTTATCCATTAACGTACAATCGTTCATTTCCGAAAAGCTTAATATCCCTATATCAACCATTAACAGCGTTGTTAGTTTCTACTCCTTATTTTCCGAAGAGCCCAGAGGGAAATACGTTGTAAGCGTTTGTCTGGGCACTGCGTGTTATGTCAAAGGCGCACAGGAAATTCTGAATGCGATCAAAGATGAATTACAGGTCAAAGAAGACCAAACTACAATGGATGGCATCTTTACCCTTCGGACTAAGCGATGCATCGGCGCTTGCGGTCTCGCTCCGGTGGTTACGATTAACGATGAGGTTTATGGGTGTGTAAGTCCGGATGATATTCCAGGTATTATGCACCAGTATAAAAAGGCGCATAGACAAAGTAAACTTTAACAACTAGGAGGCCCGCATATGATGCTTACCCCGGTTATGACCACCACTGATTTAGAAAAGGTCAAAGAAGAGACTTTAGCTGCTTTAGCGCCGCGGCTAAGGCATACAGATAACGGCATCCAGCATATTTTGGTATGCGCAGGTACAGGCTGTAGCGCCACCAAAAGTCAGCCGGTTATAACACGTCTGGAAAAAGAAATTGGGCTGAGAAACCTTAACAGCCGCGTCAGAGTCTTCAAAACCGGCTGTTTCGGTTTTTGCAAGATGGGCCCTGTGGTGATGATTTATCCCGACATGACGTTTTATTGTCAGGTGCGTCCGGAAGACGCCGAAGAAATAATAGAACAACATATTCTAAATCACAAGCCTGTTAAGAGGCTTATGTACCATTCTGCAGATGGAATAACGACTCAACGCACAATTGAAGAGATTGATTTTTTTAATCACCAAATGCGCATCGCCTTAAAAAACTGCAGTATTATCGACCCCGAAAACATTCATGAATATATCGCCTTGGACGGATACGCTATACTTGCCGATGTTCTGACCAATAAAACACCAGCTCGGCAAATCATAGGTACCATTACCAGATCCGGCCTTCGCGGACGCGGTGGCGGCGGGTTTTTAACCGGCAAGAAGTGGGAATATGCCGCTTCGTATGATAGTAAAGAAAAGTACGTCCTCTGTAACGCAGATGAAGGCGATCCTGGCGCGTTTATGGATCGTTCGATACTGGAAGGGGATCCTCACAGCGTGCTTGAAGCCATTATCATTGCTGGCTATTGTATCGGAGCGCATCAGGGATACATATATGTACGCGCGGAATATCCTATTGCGGTCCAAAGATTGGAAATCGCCATAAAGCAAGCAAAAGAGATGGGGTTGATCGGAGACAATATTTTTGGTTCCGGGTATGATTTCGACCTTGGTATACGCCTGGGTGCCGGGGCATTCGTGTGCGGTGAGGAAACAGCACTAATTCAGTCAACGATGGGGCTCCGCGGTGAACCTCGTCCCCGCCCCCCTTTTCCCGCCGAGGTTGGCCTTTGGGAAATGCCCACGCTCAACAATAACGTCGAAACCTATGCTAATATCCCAATAATACTCAGGAAAGGCGCCGAATGGTATGCGTCAATCGGTACAGACAACAGCAAAGGGACAAAAGTCTTTGCCCTTGCCGGGCAGATTAAAAACACCGGTTTGATTGAAGTCCCGATGGGTACGAGTCTTCGGACCATTGTGTTTGATATCGGCGGAGGTATACAGGACGGCAGAAAGTTCAAGGCTGTTCAGTCAGGCGGGCCATCGGGCGGTTGCATCCCCGAAACGCTACTTGATACGCCCATCGACTTTCAGTCGCTTACGGATATCGGCTCAATGATGGGCTCAGGCGGCCTGATCGTAATGGATGAAACTGATTGCATGGTAGACATTTCACGTTTCTATCTCGAATTTGCCCAGCACGAGTCGTGCGGAAAATGTGTGCCATGCAGCATCGGTACAAAGAGAATTCTTGAGATATTAAACCGTATCACCAAAGGTGAGGGTTCGATGGATGATCTGCAAATACTTGAAGACCTGTGTCTTGATATCAAGGATTCCTCGCTTTGCGGACTCGGTCAGACCGCTCCAAATCCGGCATTAAGTACATTAAAATATTTTAAAGACGAGTATATTGCGCATATAAAAAACAAGACTTGCCCGGCCGGCGTATGCAACAGCCTGCTTAAAATTTTAATCTCGGATAAGAAGTGCATCGCCTGCGGCATTTGCGCACGCATCTGCCCGGTGGATGCCATTACGGGCGAGCCGAAAACTCCCCCCTACAACATTCATCAGGATGTTTGTATCAAATGCGGCGCGTGCATACCGAAATGCCCGGTAGATGCCATATACAAACGATAGAAAGAAGTCATACTATGGAAAATATACGAGAAGATCAGGAAAAAAAGCTCGAAGAGGAAAAAGTTATCATTGAGATCGACGGAAGTTACTATCGTGTGCCAAAGGGTATATGTGTGCTCGAAGCGGCACGCATGGTAGGGATCGAAATACCAAGCCTATGCTATCTGAAAGATATCAACGAGGTCGGAACATGCCGAGTGTGTGTTGTGGAGGTCGAAGGAACACGTAATCTGCAGGCATCGTGCGTTTATCCGGTACGTGAGGGCCTTAAAATCCGAACGAATACCGAAAGAGTGCGGCGAGCACGCAAGACCGCCGTTATGCTGCTGTTATCCAATCATCACCGCGAATGTACAACATGTGTCCGGAATCTTAATTGTGAACTGCAGAATATGGCAGACAATCTTGGTATCCGCAACATTCCGTTTACCGGAGAAATGCCGGACTACGGATTTCATGACAGTAACCCTGCAATACAGCGCGACTATAACAAGTGTATCAAATGCAGACGCTGCCTGGCTATCTGCAATAAAATCCAGGAATGCTACGTGTATTCTGTAATTGGACGGGGTATCAATACGCTGATCGCGCCTGCGTTTCAAAAGGATCTTTCCGACGTTACCTGCATCATGTGCGGCCAATGTGTCATTGCTTGCCCCACTGCGTCGCTGTCCGAAAAGGAATGTATCCGGGACGTTTGGAGGGAGCTTTCGGATCCCGACAAATTCGTGATAGTGCAAACCGCTCCTTCCATTCAGGTGACGATGGGCGAAATGTTTGGGATGCCTCTTGGCACATTCGTGGCTGGAAAAGTGGTGGCCGCGCTACGGCGGATCGGATTTGACAGGGTATTTGCGACCGACGTGACAGCGGACCTTACAATAATGGAGGAAGCACATGAACTAATTGAACGAATTACGGTACATCCCGAAAATCTGCCACTATTTTCATCATGTTGCCCAGGGTGGGTTAAATTCGCCGAGCACTTTTACCCAGAATTTCTACCGAATCTTTCATCATGCAAATCACCGCATGAAATGTGCGGCGCGTTATCAAAAACATGGTATGCAAAAAAAATGGCTATTGACTGGAGAAAAATAGTAAATGTAGCAATCATGCCGTGTACCGCAAAGAAATATGAAGCCGCTCGCCCCGAGATGGGGTTTGGCGGTTTTCAAGATGTTGACTATGTACTAACGTCCCGTGAACTTGCACGCATGATTCGTGAAGTAGGGCTTGATTTTCCAAGGCTTCCGGATGAGGAGTATGATGAGCCGTTTAACCAATATAGCGGTGCAGGAATGATATTCGGTGCAACGGGCGGCTTGTTTGAATCTGCCGTCCGTACGGCTCATAAGATCTTAACAGGGAAGGAGATGCTCATTCCAGATTTAGAAGAAGCCAGAGGCCAAAGCGGTTTGAAATATGGTACAGTGAGTCTTGGTGACAAAGAAATCATGTTTGCCATTGCCCACGGAACAGGCAACGCAAAAAGAGCGCTCGATCGCTATAAATCGGGTGAGCAAAAATTTGATTACATGGAATTTATGGCCTGTCCCGGTGGGTGCGTGGGCGGCGGCGGGCAGCCGATACTTGGAAACCGTGACCATAAAAAGATCTCACTCGACTATCGGCATAATCGAGCAGATACACTTTATGATATTGAAAGAGGCAAAAAAATACGGCGTTCGCATGAAAATACCCAAGTGCAACAGTTGTATGAAGAATTCCTCATGCACCCATTATCCAAGATAGCAAAAGAGTATTTGCACACTACTTATATTGAGAGAGGTATGCATCCATATTTAGATTAAAAAATATGACCTGAACC
>Ga0351884_1045_pt2 | contig 38285 bp, 27 predicted proteins | sample BONcelFGM3001F15_FD_206773 | JGI IMG/M metagenome (GOLD analysis project Ga0351884, IMG submission 206773) | Enriched cells from coal bed in the Powder River Basin, Montana, United States - BONCAT cells FGM rep3 HSBNCT.FGM.300.1.F15 ...
CTTCGGCTCCGCTCAGCAACCGGTCAAAAGTCAAAAAAGAAAATCTGACTGTACAGCTTTGTTACTCTGAAACTTTGGAACCATAACTTTGCGTCTTAGCGCCTTTGCGAGAAAAAATAGATTAAACCCGAAACCCGAAACTTGAAACCTGGAACCTAATTTAGAAATAATGTTGACATTCCGTTAATAATGTTTTAAATTAATTCAATTCTTTATTATTATGGATGGATGAGAACTAATTGAGTAAAAAAATTACTGATAATCTTCCATTTGTACCTGGAAATACACAGCTACAAGCGCTCGAATTATTGGAAGAATTTATAAATAATGATGACAAATATTTTATATTAAAAGGTTATGCAGGAACCGGAAAAACCACTCTCCTGAAATGTCTTATCGACGCGTTGCAGGATAGAGGAATATTTTTTACCTTATGCGCTCCCACAGGCAGAGCCGCAAAAGTAATTTCTGAAAAGACAGGAATGAAGGCAGGAACCATACACAGGATGATTTATTCTTATGCCAATCTTAAATCATATACGGATGAAACCGGCGAAGAGGTAGGAGGATATAAGTTTTATTTTTCGCTTCGCAAAAATGTTGATCTGCATGATTCGGTGGTGATTGTTGATGAGAGTTCAATGATCTCTGCAAATTATAATGATGGCGGATATATCAGGTTTGGATCGGGAAAACTGCTGGTTGATTTGCTAAAATACGTTGATACCGGACTAAACAACAATAAAATAATTTTTATCGGCGATAATGCGCAGCTGCCGCCGGTAAGATCCGGAGTAAGCGCGGCGCTATCTGAGAAATTCCTGAAAGAAAATTTCGGCATAGAAGATATAACCGTAACGGAACTTACCGAAGTATTCAGGCAGGAATCGGATAGCTATATTTTAAGCAACGCAACAAGGGTAAGGGATTCAATTAAGAATGAGGATTTCAACTGCTTTTCTATAAAACAGCGGATTGGTGAAGTAGAGAGGTTGGAGGAAAAAGAATTTATTGATAAATATTTTGGTCTGGTTGACGAATTTCTGGAAAATCTGAACGAAAATATTGTAATTACATATTCCAATAAGAAAGCGTTCCATTATAATCAGATTATTAGGGATAGATTGTTTCCCGAGGCAAAAAAGAAGCGGATCAGAAAAGAGCTTATCGAAGATCCGGTACGTGAAATAATGCCGGGTGATGTTTTGATGATCACAAAAAATTGTTATCTTACTCAGGAGAAGACAGATGAGGAGGGTAACCTAATGTATATTCCGGTTGATCTTTATAATGGCGAATTCGTAAGGGTACTTGATGTGGAAGATATTGAACCGGATGACAGGAGAAATATCCTTGTAAGGTCAGAGGATAGAAATATATATGTAAATCTCACTTTTAGAAACATAGTTATAGAGTTTAAGGATTATTCCGGAAGTATGGTAACTCTGAAAGTTAAAATAATCGAAAACTTTTTAAATTCACCCGTTCCTTCGTTAAGTATGGAGCAGTACAAAGCGCTGTTTATCGAGTTTAAAAACAGGTTCATACGCGATAATCTCGGAAAACTTGAGGAGCTGAGGAAGCGATCAAGACGCTTCAAAGATATTGAGGATACCGATCTTTTCAAACAGGCAATAAAAAGGGATCCTTATTTCAATGCGCTTTTGGTAAAGTATGGTTATGCGGTTACATGCCATAAGGCGCAGGGCGGCGAGTGGAAAAACGTTTTCGTTGATTTTTCAGGTTTCGCCGGTTTGGGCTCTGAGCTCTTTTTCCGCTGGTCATATACGGCAATAACCCGCGCAAAGCAAAAACTCTTTTTCATGAACGCGCCCGATTTTAGCATGGATTCTGTGATTGAGCAGAAGCCCCAATATAAAGTTGATTACAACCTCACTCTGCCGGCTATAGTTAAGGAGGATAAGGTTCTAATAACAGATTTTCCGCCTGATAAGCCTTTCCTTAAAGAGCTGAATGAAGAAATTCTGAACAAAATCAGATCAAACGAAATTGAGATTGATAAAATCGAACACCTTGATAGCGCGGAAAGGTATTTCTTCACGGATGAAAGCGGAGAGGCAATTGTTGATTTTAAGTATGATAAATTCTGCCGCATCAGCGATATAGAGGTCTTTCTGACTCAAAATTATTCAAAGGAATTAGCTCAAAAGGTTATGGATCTCTATTATTCCGATGACGGCTGTAATGAATCCTTCATGGAGCTTGAATCAAGGCTGAGCTTTCCGGAGAGCAAAGAATTTTTAAAGGACCTGTTCTATTTATTATATGAGCGTTTGGGTTCGGAAAAAATCAGTATACATACCATAGAACATAAAACTAATTGCGAGAGATATTATTTCAAACGTGATGAATTGATTGCGGTTTTCGACTTCTATTTTGACAAGAACAATTATTTTACTTTGGTACAGGAAGGTAAAACCAATTCACCTGAGTTTATTGAACTAATCAAAGAGATTATAAATGACGGGGTGTAGCAATGTCAACGATCAATATTTTTCCGGAAAATGCCGGAGCCAGAGAAGTATATGAACTAAGAAAAACTGATCCCGGCAGGGCTTACGATTTAGCCTGCGAACTGATAAAACAAAAACCTGATGACATTTGGATTAAACGGGGTTATGCGTGGACTCTGTATGACCAGATCAAACTTTTCCTAAAAAATAAAAATCATGAGAAAGCCGCCGGTTTGTTACAACTCTTCAAAAAATTAAATATACCACCCGGCGATGAAGATAAACTTCTTCATGAAAAATTTGAACAGATTAAAAGAAAGATAGTTAGCGGAGACGAGACCATACCGGCAAACGAAACATTTGAAAATGAAACCCTAAGGATTGATAAACTCCTCACGGAGTTTCCGGATCAGGTAAACAAGGAAAATTCGGAAAAACTTATCTGGTCTATTTACAGATACCTGAAAGCGGCAAATGAGTTGAAAAAATATGATGCCGTTTTTATTAACCGGTTATTTAAAATATATGGTACGCTTATTATAGATAAGCCTTCCCGCGTCCATTCGATTGTTTATTACCAGGTAACCCAGTTATTTAAAAATGACGTGAAGGGATTGGATCTGAATCTTATTTCCAATTGCTGGAATCCGCCTGACGACCTGACTGAAGAGGATTTTAAAGAGAGCAGCCATGACGGTAAACGCGTAATGCCCTATGCTGAAAAATTTATCTACACACACATAAAAATACTTCTGCAGTTGAATGATAAGGATAAAATTAAATCATATTTAAAGCAAATTGATGTAATCATTCAAAAGTTTCCAAAATACTCATGGCTCCCTTATCAAAAATGTAAAATGCTTTTAGCGGCATCATCGGATACCAAAGAAATATTAAATGCTATTATACCTTTTGTAAGAAAAAAATCATCGGAATTTTGGACATGGTCGTCATTGGGGGACGCGCTGCAGCATGAACCGGATAAGGCGCTCTCCTGTTATTGTAAAGCGCTTACCAATAAAGGACTCGATGTTTTTTTGGTAAAGGTAAGATTGAACCTTGCAAAAATTCTGGTTTCCAAAAAAATGTATAAAGAGGCTAAATTCGAAATAAATAAAATACTTGAACAAAAAAATAAAGAGAAACAAAAAATTCCAACAGAGATAAATTCCTGGATAAAAGAAAAATGGTATGAGGAAACAACATTAACAGGCAGCAACAATGTTTTTTATTCACAGAATACCAAACCGGCAGAGGATATAGTCTATGGAGAAAGTGTAAAAAATTATATTGGAGTTATAACAAATCTTGACAAAGTGAGCGGAAAATCGTATTTTAGTGTCAGTAGAAATATCTCCGGCGGATTTAAACCAAAGAAGCAGGTTCCATTCAAAACCGGTGATATTTTGGAATTCAAATTAAACGAAAAAAAAGAAAACGATCAGGCTGTTTACGAGGTCCTTTCATACGAAAAAACTTCAAAATTGCCAAGCAAGGAAATTTACCGTGAATTTGAGGGTAACCTTAGAATTTCGAAAGGTGGAGAAATTGGGTTTATTGATTCTGTCTTCATTTCAAAATCAATGATTGAATCCAATAGCCTCAAAAACAATAATCTGGTTAAAGGTATAGCGATTTATTTACTAAATAAAAAACGAAATGAGTTCGGCTGGAAGGCGATAAAGGTTTGGAAGGAATGAGAAGGGAAGTCAAAAGTAATGCTACGGCTCCGCTCAGCAACCGTGCTTCGACCCTACGGCTCCGCTCAGCAACCGTGAATAAAGTAAAAAAAATGTTTGATAAATGAATAATAAACCTCATATCATATCAGTCAGCCGGAGAACCGATATACCGGCATATTATTCCGGGTGGTTCAGAGAGCGGTTGGAAAATGGATATACCTATTATGAAAATCCGGTAACTAAGAAACCGGTTTATGCAGATTTATCTCCTGATTGTGTGCGCGCATTTGTTTTTTGGACCCGGAACCCTAAACCGTTATTCGATCATTTGGATTTTATAGACGGGAGATATAATAAACGGCACTATATGCATTTTACCATAAATGGTCTGCCGGTGGAACTGGAAGAGAGGAATCCCAAAGTTGAGTTTGCTATTGATTCAGCAAAATGGCTCTCTGATAGATATGGTGATCATTACGTACAGTGGAGATTTGATCCAATAGTGATTTCATCAATAACACCGGATGATTATATTGTAAGCCGGTTTGAGTACATTGCGCGGAATTTAGAAGGTTATGTTAAACGTTGTTATTTTAGTTACGTAGACTTATACAAAAAAACTATTAGCAATGTTAAAAAAACAGCGGAAAAATTCAATATAGAGTTTTATGATTATTCGCTTAACCAAAAAATTGCGCTTACTAACGAAATAAAGGAGATTGCTTTGCGGTATGGTATAACTCTTTATGCCTGCGCTGAAGATAATCTTTTATCGGCTGCAGGTGTGGAAAAGGCTCATTGCGTTGATCATGATTTGATTGCCTTGGTCAGCGGCAAAGATTTCAGCGCAAAGAGTATGCCTTCACGTATTGAATGCGGATGTATAGATAGCCGCGATATAGGATATTACGACAGCTGTCCCCATGGCTGTATCTACTGCTACGCAAATATGGAGCCCGGGTTGGCTTTGATGAATGCTAAAAAATATAAGGAATCAGGATTTCCGTTTGATGGAATGAAGAATATAAAAGATGAGGATAGTCCGGAATTATCCCTTTTTTAAAATGTTTCAAGTATATTATATTAGAGTATGTGTAAAAGGTCATTCTTCAGTGTTAGGGCAAAGTTTTTAATATAAGCTGCGAAGCAGTGGTATACTGGTAGAAAATGAAATTAACGGTTATGAAGCTATGGGCTTTCATTATATCAATAAATATTCTTCCAGTATATCACAGCTCTGTCGCAAAATAGTAACTGTGAAATAAACTATGGATTTATGATTTGAAAACGAAAAACGATATCCATTTTTCCACCTGCAGTTGGAACTATCCCGAATGGGTGGATGTAGCGGTATATTCCGCAACGCGCGAGAGGCACTATGAGTATTTGCCGGAATATGCTGAAAAATTTAATGCGGCAGAGGTTGACCAGTGGTTCTGGAGCCTAATGGATAATGGTTCCATTCGTATGCCCAAAACAAGCGATGTTAAAAAATATGCCGAGCTGACGCCGGAGGATTTCAGATTTACCATTAAAGCCCCAAACAGCATTACTTTAACCCACTTTTACAAATCCGAAAAAACGAATAAATCCTTTTTGTCAAAAGATCTGCTAAACGATTTTGTAAGTATACTTGAGCCAATGAAGAATAAGTTGGGCGCCATTATGTTTGAATTTGAGTATCTCAACAAAACAAAGATGGCATCATTAGCCGATTTTATAAAGGCATTTGGAAAGTTTGCCGAATCCCTGCCGAAGGATATTACCTTCGCTATCGAGACACGAAATCCTAATTATTTAAAAAAAGATTTCTTTAATTTATTAAAGGAATACAATCTCGGTTTTGTTTTAATTGACGGTTACTATATGCCTCCGGCAATAAAGGTGTATGAAGAATTTAATGAATACATGAAAGCTCTTCCTGCATTAATTATCCGTCTCTTGGGTAAGGATAGGCAGGGGATTGAAAAAGCCACCGCAAAAACATGGAACAAGATAGTTGAACCCAGGGACGAAACAATAGCCGAAATAGCCAAAATATTATTGGACTTCAGCAAAATGAAAGTTCCATTATATGTAAATGTGAACAATCATTTTGAAGGTTCTGCCCCTCTGACAATCCAAAAAATAAATAAACTAATACAATAACCGCTGTCAGGGGAATTATTGTATTTTTATAAACACCGGATTAGAATAAAACCAAAGGTCTGCAAAGGAATTTGCAGCGCTGTTTTTTACAAGATCATCCGGCAAAGGATTCCCTTCTCCGTCGGTTTCATTTTCAGTGTCCAGTTTATGGTTTGTTCCTCTCAGCCGGAAGTACATATTTTTTGAAATATTTTCTATTGTAAAAGTAATCTCTTTTATACCGTTAGGTTTTTCAATCCATTTTTTACTTACCAATCCCTTTGAATCGATGGAATTGCCGCATGCATCGAAACGGGCAATAACCTTTGTTGATCTATTCTCAGTAATTGAATACTCCGGAGTTCCGGGTTTATATTTTTCGTAAATCTCGCCCGCAATTAAATCAATGTGGTCAAGTATTGGATTTCTATAATCGCTGTAAGTGTTGTGATTATTTGATTGGGGATCACGCGCCAATATTTTTATTGTTATCTCGCCATTTATAGGCATCGCGGTTGAGCCCATAACCGAATTATTTATTCTGAAATCAAGCGAATCAATCAAATCTCCTGTAACTATCCATGTATTACCGCTTCTCAGACCGGAGATTATTTCTTCCGGATTATTTTCGCTCTTCACAAAGGTGTGATTTTTTGCAAACTCTCCAGGCCAGAAATCCTCGCCGTCGGACATATCATTTGCCTTTCCTACGCTATGGCAATCAGAATTTGTGAAAACCCACCAATGCCTACCCTCGGATAGAAGGGCATCCCAAAGACCGCCGATTTTTGAAAGATAAATGCCTGTTCCTCCGTAGGTGCAGTCTCCTTCGGTTTTTCCTTTTTGATAGTCGCATTTTATTTCGTACTTTTGGTGTCCGGGAATAGCTTCGTGTCCAAATATGATATCGGGAGCGGCATCATTAAATTCACGAATATCGGAAGCAGTATATCTTTTTCTTCTTTCAGGATGGTTGAGTAATGCATAACTGTCATACGGATAATTGGTTCTCAGCCACTTCAGAGCATCAATGGATTTTTTATGATCATGCTTCATATCCTTTGTCCATCCGAATTCATTACCTCCAAGCGAATCGTTATCCGCGGAATCAAATTTGTATTCGAATTCGGCAAGAGCGTCTGAATTTGGCTTACCGCAAAATTGCTTTGAAAGAATCGTAACTGCTACATGCTCATGACCCGGCATATTCCATTCCAGGCTCTGTAGAATTATTTTAGGTTCATATTTTTTTCTCACAATAACTAATTGAGGAAAACAATACTCCTTTATCGATTGCCATCTCCACATTCGCTGATGCTTGTTTTTTCCGAAAAGGATGGAGCCTTTTATCGGATTTGGGTTATAGCTATCCCACCACTTTGAATCCCCGGCTTCATTCCATGCGGTATCTTTTGTGAAAGGAGGAGTAGTCCAAAGTGGACCGAATCCGTCTCTGGCAGAGCTGCCGCCATGATCGCAATTAGCCCAAAAATCGAGTCCATATTTATTGCTCATGTACATCATCGTTGATAGAGAATATGTTCCATCTGAAAATGTAGTATGTTGATGAAGATCATTTTTCATAAATTTTCCGGTCTGGGCAAAAAGGAACGAACCGGCGGCTGATAAGAAAATCAAAATTATAAGATTCTTTTTCATTTTTTCAATATCCAAAAGTAAACAAAAGTTACTTCAATTAAAAAAATATTTTCATATTATGAAGTCAATTATTTTTCTTGAAACCAAAAGTTTCTATTCAGCGATTACGCAGTAAATACATTTTCACAGGCTTGAGGAGTAATAGAAAATATGGATACTGATCGAAACCAACATTGTGCTTCTCTAATGCATAACTTGGGGTACTACCTTTTCTTCCGAATGATTTAGTACAAAAAAAAAGGAATGCTTTCGCATTCCTTTTACAAAAAAAAAACAATTAATTAAGAAAGAAACTTATCTATCTCATCGGCAGCTTTTACACCGTCACCAATTGCTCTAACCACTGTATCGCCTCCGTTGATTATATCGCCTCCTGCGTAAACTCCCTTAACTGAGGAGGCATATGAACCTTCGGAAACTTTAACTAATCCTGACTTTGTAAACTCAACTCCAATAAGCGCAGATTTAATTTCTTTGCTTATCTTCTGTCCGAGGGCTTCGACAACCAGATCAACTTCCAATATATGTTCCGAATCCGGAATAACTATTGAAGCTCTTCTACCGCCGGCATCCGGTTCATCGGATAGTTTTGCTGCAGAAACCTTAAGTCCTGTCAGTTTTCCATTAGCATCGGTAATATAATCTACAGGTTGGGTAAGAATAAGGAAATTTACTCCCATATTCATAGCGTATTCTCTCTCTTTTGGCCATGCAGGCATTTCATTAAATGATCTGCGGTACACAATATAAACATCTCTGGCACCGGATTTCTTTGCGGTGGTTGCAGCGTCAATTGCTGTGTTTCCCGCTCCAAGAACTGCCACCGTTTTTGGAACCGTAACATCAATTCCTTTCTTTATACGTTTCAGGAAAGAGAAAGCATCCTCAACACCTGAACTTGGTTTTGTCTCAGCAGGAAGTTTGGTATACTCGGTTAAGCCGATTGATACATAAACTGCATCATAACCATCTTTAAGAATTTTATTAAGATCATAATTGCTTGATACTACAACAGAACCCTTGAACTTAAGTAATTTGTTTTCTGCAATCCTGAATCGTATTTCGTCTATAATCGCCTCATCGGGAACGCGTTCAGTTGGAATCAGATCGAACGGAACGCCGCCGAAATAATCGTTTCTATCCATTATTGTAACTTCGTATCCCTTACTAATTAGGTTCTTTGCGCACGATAGACCCGAAGGGCCGGCTCCGATAACGGCAACTTTTTTGTTCTTCGGTGCAATATCTTTTGGTTCCGAAGGTATCCAGTTATTGAGTCTTGCCTTTTCAGAAACGAGTCTCTGGAGATCTCTAATCTGGACTGTCTCGTCATAATACTGTCTGATGCAGCCGGATTCGCACAGAACTTCTGCCGGGCAAACATGTCCGCAAATCTCAGGGAAGGGATTTGTTTGTGTGATGACTTCGTAAGCGCCCTTGAAATCATTTTGAGCAATCTTGCGTATGAATCCCGGAATATTAACGTTGGCAGGACAGAAATTCTGACAGGTTGGATTAATACAAGTCATACATTCTTCGGCCATCTTTATCATCTGATCCTGGCTTGCCATTCTTCCTTTTTTATAAATATCTCCATATACATCACCATCACGGGGAACGCACCCTGATTTTCCACCGTCTCTCATTATCTGGGTGCAGGCAGAGCATGAAACGCAAACTTTTGTCGGCTCAAGATAACCTTTTTCGGTAAGATCTTTTGCGAAATCAGGATATGCAAAACCCATTCTGCCTAAACCGATAAGACCAACCCAATTTTTCTTTAGGTTTGCTGCTGCAGCCTGCGGGAAGTAATTTCTCATCCAGGTATATCCTGCGCCAACTACCGCTATATCAGGATTGCTGGTCTGCAAATCTTTTATTACATCAACAAATCTTTGTATTCCGTATAGCGGATGTTCGTTTGGAACTTTGAATCCGATTATAGGAAGATCGTAAGGTCTTCCAACGTGTGGGTTGAAATAAGGATTGCCGATTGAAATATTAACTACCGGGGCTCCATTGGATTTCAAAAATCCTATAATATCTTTTATCTCGCTCAGGTCAGGTTTGTTGACATCATTTTTATCTACTCCAAAACCGTAAGGATACTCAATAGCATCGTATGCGTTAATACGGGTTGTGACAAAAATATTTTTTACGGCATCTTTAATTTTTGAAACTGTGTTTTTTATAAATCTTGATCTATTCTCAAACGATCCGCCATAGATTGAATTTTCTCTGGTATGGCCTGCAAGCAATTCAGAAAGGAGGTATCTGTGGCAGCTTTTTAAGTCTACTCCATCGAAACCTGCTTTTTCTGCAAGTACGGCCGCTTTCACATAATCATCTTCCAGTCTTTTTAGCTCGTCGTCTGTGATGAGAGGGTAGTCCGGTCCAAGATTATGAATAGGGTCAAGAATTTTTGAATGATGCGCAATTACCGGTTTTGCGGGTCCATACGGTTTGCTGTATCTGCCTGAGTGTGTTAGCTGAAGTATCTGAATCGTTTGGTGGTTACTATCGAAAGTACGCGCTGCTTTGTCTGTCTCATCGCGTAATCTTTTCATATTGTCCAGACTTTTCTCGTTTATCCAAAGCTGTCTTGGGTTTGCTCTTCCTTCAGGTACAACAGCGCAAGCTTCGTACCAGATGAGCCCTGCTCCGCCTGCAGCAAATCTTCTGTATCTTCTAAATGTGAGTTCAAGCGGCGAACCATCCTCGCTCGAAGCGTCGCATCCTTCCATAGGAAGGATTACAAATCTATTTCTAAGTTTTAATCCGTTTAGCTCTACCGGTGTAATGAGACTGCTTATATCCTCATCAAACTCCAAATTTAATTTTAGTTCGCTAATCTTATCCTTAAGTTCCTGCATTGAATAGAAATTAAACAACTCATGCTGCTTTATATCGCTCATTTTTTCAACCAATCTTTTTATTTAACATTTTTTCATATCGAACTGCAATTTACGAAATTTCCTATTAATATTCAACCGATTAATTTATGAAATGGCGTTTAATTAGTGGTTTTATTTCGCTCGATTTTTTATGATGTACAAAATGGCTAATTTATTTTGGTATTAAAAATTCATAATTTAATAAAGTTTTTATTTGATTTAATAAAAAAAATTATTATTTTGAATCAAACACTGGATTTTGGGGTATATCGTAATCAGACCGAAATTAATCTTATTTTTTTACATATAAATATAAAAGACATGAAATATCTTAACAGCATAAAGGCATTGTATTTTTCGGTGGCAATATTATTACTTACCGCCATTGGGGGTCATTATCTGGATTATGATTATGAGAGGATAAGTATTAAGCACCGGGATTTGCGTGTGAGAGTCGAAAGGTTAATAAGATATAATATCGAACTATCAGGAATCGTAAACCAGGCAGTTATCGGAGAAGATTCGAATCATGTTGTTAAGTATGGCAAAATAATTCAGGGTATGGAGTTGAATATTAGCTCAATGAGAAATCTTGCTCAGAGTGGCGAGGTTAATGCTGCCCTCGATATAGTAGATTCAGCGAATACCGTGCGTAAGAAGATGGAAATTTCAGCAATTCTGGCTTCCCAGGAGGGAAACCTGGCAAAATGTAAATCGATAATATTTGGTAGAGAGTATAGAAAAATAAGAAAAGTATATTCGGAAGGAAATGCGAAAGCCTTCAGAATAATTACGACAGGAATAGCGGAGAAAGAAGAGACCTATAAAAATATAAAACTAATTGCCTTAATTGTCAGAATATCGGCACTCTTACTCTTGATTTGGGTTGGTATTTTATTTACCCGTAGGATAAAAAAGGATACCGGTGAACAGCAAAAATTGGAGAATGAAATCCGTGAAGTAAATTCCGGACTAGAACTTACAATTAAGGAGAGAACATTTGAATTAGAAAAGACACTACGGGAGTTAGAGGCTATAAATATGCAGCTTCAATCTCAAAATGAAGCATTAAATAAATCTACAATTGTTTCCATAGGAGATTTGCAGGGAAATATAAAATTTGTAAATTCGGTCTTTTGCGAAAAATTTAAATATAATAAAGAGGAATTAATTGGAAAACCTTACAAAATTTTAAACTCAGGTTATCACTCAAAGGAATTTTGGAAAGAATTGTGGGATACCCTTTTATCTGGAAAAAGTTGGCGGGGCGAAGTAAACAATCGCTGCAAAGATGGTTCTTTCCTTTGGGTAGATACGATTATTGTTCCGGTAAGAGATAGCGCAACAGAAGAAATCAGCGAGTTTTTTTCTATACGGTTTGATATAACGGAAAGAAAAAACATGGAAATGGTGGTCAAAGATGCCGAAGAAAAAAACAGGCTTGTTCTAGAATCTATGAGCGACGGACTATTTGGAATAGATATGGATGGAAGGATAACTTTTGTCAATCTCGCTGCATGCAATATGCTTGGATTTTCTGAGAGTGAACTGATGGGAAACGAAATTCATGCCATGATCCATCACTCATACAGCAATGGAAAGGAATATCCTTCGCATTTATGCCCGATGGATAGAACTTATATTGAAAATAAATCCTATACAATAAAGGATGAATTCTTTTGGAGAAAAGATGGATCAACTTTTCCTGTGGAGTATTCCAGTACTCCTATGTATAAAAACGAGAACGTTGTAGGCGCGGTTGTCAGTTTTAGAGATATTTCGCAAATTGTTGAATTGAGTACTTATTTCAGCGCTTTTCTTGAAAACACAGATGATTTCATATTTTTTAAAGATAAGCAGTTTCGATTCAGGATGTTGAGTCAAAAGTTCGCGGAATATTTGAAAACGAATCACTGGACTGAACTTATCGGAAAAACCGATCATGACATTGAAGAGAAGAATAAAGCCGATGTTTACCGGAAGAGCGATATTTTTATCATGACTACCGGAAAAGAAATTACTGATTTTGAAGAAGAAATTGTTATGCCAAACGGAGACAAACTCTGGACAATCAGCAGCAAGAAACCAATAAGGGATTCCTCGGGCGAGATTGTCGGCATCATAGGCATATCGAGGGATATCTCTCATCGAAAAAATGCGGAAAATGAAATTTTAAAAAGTAAGGACTATCTGGAAAAAATTTTAACTTTGGCTCCGGTAGGTTTAATCATTATAGATTTTAGAACCCTGAGACCTCTTTTGATAAATAAAGCCTTTATCGAGATTTTCGATTTAGATTGTGATAATTTGGCCGATTGTCAATCAAAAAACATCTATTTGGATAAAGATGATAAAAATAAATTACTTATTGAACTGAAAGAGAATGGAAAGATTTTGAACCGGGAAATGGAATTTAGACGTCACAGAAGCGGAAATAAATTTTGGGCGCTATTTTCGATGCAGGTGATGGAATATTTCGACAATGAGGTAATAATTGCCGGTTATCATGATATCAGTGACGGAAAAAAATTACAGCTTGATCTTGAATACCAACTTGAGTTTACAGGCGCGCTCGTCGATACTTTGCCTTCGGCTTTGTTTTATAAGAATGCCAAAGGAGTATTCGTTGGCGCAAATAAAACCTACGAAGAGGCGTTCGGTGTTTCACGGGATTTTATGATTGGAAAAACTGTTTTGGAATTACCCTACATTCCAGAAGAGAATCGAAAGGCTTTCCATCAGGAAGATATGAACATTATCCAGACCTGCGGATCTATATCGAGAGAAATCGATATAGATTTCATGGATGGCAAGACCCACACAACTTTGTATTCCGTGAGCGGTTTTAAATTGAAGAATGGTGAGCCGGGAGGTCTTATCGGGTTGCTTCACGATATTACACACCGTAAAGAAAATGAGGAACGATTACAAAAAGCCAAAGAGATGGCAGAGACGGTTATCCATAAATCTCCCTTGCCGATGTTTATCTATGATTTGGAAAATGATGAGCGCCTTTTAGTAAATAAAGCATTATTGGATTTTCATGGATTGTCTACCGATCAGGTTTTAAATATCAGCATAAAAGATAGCTTTGTTGATTTCGAAAAAGATTTTGCAGAAATCAGCAATCAAATCTCCACACGTGGATCTGTAGAAAAATTTGAAGTAATGATAATCAAGCATACCACAAAGGAAATCAGGAGCTGTTTATTATCCGTTAATAAAATTGAATATAATGATCAACCGTCATTGGTTGTATCATTCATTGATATTACAGATACCATAAAATTGCAGCAAGAGCTGGTTCTGGCTAAAGAAGCTGCGGAAAAAATTGTAGATGCTATACCCATACCAACTGCGGTTACGAGTGTAGAAGATGGAAAAATTCTAAGAGTTAATGATGCAATGATTGAGTTCCATGGAATAAAAAAAGAAGAATTAAGCAAGCTTTCGTCATTTGAATGGTATGTTAATCAGGATGACAGAGAGGAACTTATCATCAGATTGAAAGATATCGGAGTTATTAAAAACGAGGAGATACTATTTAAAAGATACTCATCGGGTGAGATTAGACAATGTCTGGTATCTTTAATACCCTTGAAATACGAAGGCGCAGAAGTGTTGGTTGGTTGTATAATTGATATAACTAATTTAAAAAACATTCAATTGGAATTGAAAAAAGCAACTATGGCAGCTGAGGAAGCTACAGCCTCTAAATCTGCTTTTCTGGCTAATATGAGCCACGAAATTAGAACTCCAATGAATGCTATAATCGGGTTGTCCCACCTTGCTCTACAAACTGAACTTGATTCCAAGCAACATGATTATTTATCTAAAATAGACAGATCGGCTAAATCCCTGCTTGGTATTATCAATGATATTCTTGATTTTTCAAAAATAGAGGCCGGAAAACTTAATATCGAATATACTGATTTTAATTTAGAAAATGTTTTTGAGGCGGTTGCTAATTTAACAACCATTAAGGCGCAGGAGAAAGGTTTAGAAGTTGTCTTTGCGTATTCTTCAGATGTTCCCAAGAGACTTAATGGTGACCCTTTAAGAATCGGACAAATCTTAACAAATCTGTGTTCTAATGCCGTGAAATTTACCGATGAGGGCGAAATTGTTATTTCTACAAAGATTCTTGATATACACGAAGATATAGTTAGTCTGGAGTTCTCGGTAAGAGATACCGGAATTGGATTATCTCAAGATCAAATCAATAGGCTGTTCCAGTCTTTTACCCAAGCCGATAGTTCTACTACCAGAAAATATGGCGGAACAGGTCTTGGACTCACAATTTGTAAAAAACTTGTTGAATTAATGAATGGTAAAATTTGGGTTGAGAGTGAAATTGGGAAAGGAAGTACTTTTTATTTTACGCTCAATTTCAATAGGGTGAAGGATGATAGCGAAAATCTGCTAATCACCGATTTTGATATGAAAAATCTGAGAATCCTTGTCTGTGATGATAATAAAACTGCAAGAGAATTACTTCGTGAAGCATTAGAATCGTTTTCGTTCAGGGTTACTTGTGTTGAATCCGGAAAGGATTCTATAGAAGAGTTGGAAAAAAACCAGGAAGAGCCTTATGACTTGGTTATCATGGATTGGAAAATGCCGGAGATGGATGGTCTCGAAACTTGTGCTAAAATTAAGAAAAAAAATAACATTCCAAAAATGCCGCTAATCATCATGGTAACCGCTTATGATAAAGAACAGGTCTTTGATCAGGCAAATACATTGGGATTAAATGGATTCCTAATCAAACCGATTTCATATTCAATGCTTTATGATGCGATACTCAGCGCTTTTGGAAAAAAAGAATTACAGAAAGCGAGAAGGAAGACTAAAGCGCTTCAAAATCCCGAATCGATTGTAAACCTGAGAGGTAATTCGATTCTCGTTGTCGAGGATAATGAAATAAATCAGCAAATAGCGAAGGAGCTTTTAAAATCCGCAGGTTTATTTGTCGATGTTGCCGATGACGGAAAGCAGGCAATTGAAATGATTGAAAGATCCGGCGTACCCTCTAAATATTCTCTGGTTTTAATGGATCTTCAAATGCCGGTAATGGATGGAATAACAGCTACACGCGAAATCAGAAAAAATGAAAATTATGTTACTCTTCCTATAATTGCCATGACCGCCGACGCAATGAGCGGAGTAAAGGAAAAATGTCTGGAAGCCGGAATGGTTGATTTCGTAACGAAACCGATAGACCCGGATGATATATTCAATGTTCTATCAAGATGGATCAAAGTAAAGGGGAATAATTTTAATTTTGATGATGGATCATTTAATGTCTACATTGAAAAGACCAAATTACCTGTTTTTACTAATATTAATTCAGCAGAGGGGCTTATTAGGGTTAATGGAAATCAAAAACTTTATATGAAACTTTTAGAGAGCTTCATGAATAGTTTCAAAGACTTCGAGAACGATATTGAAACAACGATTTTGGATGGGAACCTCGAAGCGCTTCAATTAAAGCTTCATACACTGAAAGGCGTATCGGGTAATATAGGCGCTAATGATCTGCACAAAAAAGCAGCTGAATTGGAAAATTTAATGAAGAATAATGTGGTGTCAGATTTCAGGTTGGAATTTGTTCCTTTGATTAATCAGCTTTCACTTGTTATACATGAATTGGAAATATTTTTTACAGAACTTACTGATACTGCAGCCAGGGGCGCTGTTGTTTTGGTCGATTATGTAAAATTGGGAATTCTGTTTGATGAACTTTTAGTTTTGCTAAAAGATGACGACTACACCGCGCAAAATAAATTAGATGAGATATTAGCGCTCCCCGGTATTTCTAAATTTGATGCAGAGATCAAAATGATATCTCTAAAAACAAATAATTATGATTTTGAAGGAGCTATCGCTTTACTAGAAAAAGCTAAACTCCAATTAAAAAGTAATTGATTGGTTTTGATGTTTTTTTTATAAAATTTATGAAGTGACAAAATTTTTGTTTAAGAAAAATGGTAAAGATTTTTAAATTCTGTTGTAAATTATAAAAATTAAGAATTTTTCGTAAAAAAGAATTCTTTTGTTGGTTACATTAAGAAAAATGAAGAATCTCTTTTGGAAAATCAAATGCAAAAAGAAAAGAATTTATTCAATCAACAGTAAATGGGGATGAATTGGAATGAGAAAAAAAATAATTTTTGTGGATGATGAAAAAATTGTTTTGGATAGCTTACGAAACGAATTGAAATTTAATCTCTGCCCTGATTGTGACATCGAGACATGTGAAAGCGGAGAAGAAGCCCTTGCATTAATCAATGAATCCATGAGAGAAGATTGCCGGATTCCAATTGTTGTGGCAGATTACATCATGCCCGGAATGAAAGGTGATGAAGTGCTTATTTGGGTTCATCAAAAACTACCGGAAACCAAAACTATTTTGCTGACCGGTCAGGCAACTATGGATGGAGTAACAAATTCAGTAAATAATGCGGGATTATATCGGTATATTCCAAAACCTTGGCAAGAAGCCGATCTTTTACTCACCATTAAGGAGGCTCTGAAAATATATGAAACAGAGCAATTATTGGCAGAACGGAGAAAGGAGCTGGAACTGGCGAATAAAAAACTAATGGTACTTGACCGCTCAAAAACCTATTTTATAATGTTGCTTGCCCATGAGCTAAAAACCCCCTTACAATCGATTAGCGGATATAATGATATTTTGAAAAGATCACTTGGGGATTCAGAGCTTATACATTATTGTGATGATATAGAGTCGTCCTCTCACCGGTTAAAAAAATTCACGGATTACTCGTTGCTGATTCTGGAATTATTAAATGAAAAATATGTGTTCGAAATGCAGAAGCAGGATATATATTATTTGTTAGGTATCGTTTTGATGAATATGCAGACGAAAATGGCGAAAAAAAACATTAGTCTTCTGAAGCAACTGAGTTTTAAGAAAATGGAATTGTTCTATGATCCATTGCTAATTATGAAAGTGCTTGATATAGTTATAGATAATGCCGTAAAATATTCCAATTCCAATTCGGAAATTATAATTTCTGATTCATTGCAGGATAATATTTATACGCTTTCGATAATTGATAATGGCAAAGGTTTTTCAAGCGAAACAATTGATAATCTATTCAAATTTTTTGTATCAGATGATATTATGCATCATAGCGTCGGATACGGTTTAGGATTAGCGACTGCCAAAATGATTATGGACGCTCATAAAAATTCGATAGTTATTGCCAATAGAGATCCCGGTGCAATTGTGAACCTGATTTTTACGATTAAAACGTGCTGAAAAAAAATGCGTGAGTAAAATATATATAGATATAGATAATTAATTTTTAATTTAGAATATTAAAGGAGTCAGCACAGATCCATTCGGGATATTCTAAAAAATCGTTTTTGGTGTCATTCCTCCCGACTCTTTATATTATAATTATGAATCGGGACGGATATGACAATTTTTTGCTTTTTAGACAGTCCGGTGGCTTTAAGTAATTTTTTTTCTGAATTTTAGAATGATTTGGTTATAATGATATTGTTATAACCAATTCTCTGCCAATGATAAATGGCGGGTAGAATAATATTTGAACATCTTACACCAAAAAAGAAACGATACAAAACCTTAGATATTCATTACTCGAAAATTTATTTTATATTATTCAAAAGGGAGCAGGGAACATGAAAAAGTATATTCTCTCAATATTTATCATGATTTCGTTTTCTTCGTGCAGTAAATATGAAAATCCATCCGAAATGAAGACGGAAGCGCCGGTTGTTGAGACTATTGAAGTGAACAACGTTACTAGAAAATCCGCACACTGTGAAGGAAATATTGTTAGTACCGGTGGATTGCCTATCGACATGAAAGGATTTTGTTGGAGTACGCATCCCAATCCTACAATTGCCGATAACATAACCTATGGCTCTTCGGATTACTTAAATCCTACCAAAAAATTTATTGGTTCTATACAGGAATTGGCGTTTAGTACTACGTATTATTTATGCGCATACGCAAAAAATCAGGAAGGTATTGGGTATGGTAAAATAGTGTCATTCAAAACCGGTCCTTTGGAAAAACCATCCGTAATGACTTTCGCTCCACAAAATATATCTTTATCGTCTGTAATATGTGGAGGAGAAGTTGGTGAGGATGGAGGATCCCAGATAATTGAGTACGGTATTTGCTGGGGTACTACTCCAACACCAACGATTGAGGATAACAAAGTGATTACTCGGGATGGTAAAAATCGATTTTCATTTAAGATTAGCGGATTATCCGAAAATTCTATTTATTATTCCAGGGCTTATGCAACTAATGGTATCGGAACAAATTATGGAGTGATTTATCCGTTCAGAACTCTATCTTCTGATCCAAATTTAAGCGGAACTGTAACCGATATTGATGGAAACATTTATAATTATATCACAATTGGAACTCAGAAGTGGATGGTTCAAAATCTTAAAACAACTAAATATCGTAACGGAGAATCAATTAAGAAATTATCGGATGGCCCGGAATGGCCAAAATTAACAACGGGAGCCTATTGTGATTACAATAATAACCCTGATACAGCAGCAATATATGGGAAATTATATAATTGGTATGCAGTTAATGATAGCAGAAGTATAGCACCTCCGGGATGGCATGTGGCTACGGTAGCCGATTGGAATATATTAATTGATTTTTTCGGGGGTCCTGATATTGCCGGCGCTAAATTGAAAGAATCAGGAGATGTACATTGGACAAGAGCTCCAAATAGCACCTTTGAAACAAACGAAAGCGGTTTTACTGCCTTACCAGGAGGATACCTTGGGGTTACGCTTGTATCTGGAAATTTCTTGGGCATGCATGATAACGCGTCGTGGTGGAGTTCATCCGAATATAATGAGGGCAATGCTTGGGGTATATCAACGGTATACTACCTGAGTGGTATAAATAATAATCATTCTGGTAAAAAGAATGCTTATTCAGTTCGTTGTGTAAAAGATTAGAAAAAAATATTTTTTGGAATGATATGTATCGGAAGGGAAAGGAAGTAACTAAAATACTTCTTTTCTCATTCTGGCAACCGGAATGTTCATACCTTCGCGGTATTTTGCAACGGTGCGTCGGGCGATGTTGAAGTTTCTTTCTTTCAATATTGCCACTATTGCCTCATCGGTAAGCGGTTTCTTTTTATTTTCTTCGCTAATAATATCTTTTATCAGCATCATGACCTGTTTATTGGCAACTTCTTCACCGTTTTGTCCCTCGATTTTTTCACTGAAGAAATATTTTAATTCAAAGGTACCATAGTCAGTCTGGGCATATTTACCTCTTACTGTACGGCTGATAGTTGATATATCCAGTTTGACAATTTCTGCAACGTCTTTATATATCATCGGTTTCAGGTTGGTTTCTCCTTCGAGAAAGAATTCTGTCTGAAGATCGACTATGGTGCGCATAACCCGCATCATGGTATCCCGGCGCTGATAAATGGCAGATAGGAACCATTTGGCGGATTCATAATTTTTACGCGCAAATTCTCTTGTCTCTTTGTCGTTTTTGCGTGAAAGCAAACCAAGATAAGTTTTATTAATTCTTAATGGAGGAATATTTCCTTCGTTGAGAGTAATGATTATCTCGCCTTCATTGTTAGTTATTAGGAAGTCAGGAATTATTGTATTCTCTGTGGAAGTGAACTGTCCCTCGCCGGGTTTGATGTTCAACTTCTGGATGAGCATAACAGCTTTTTTCAATTCATCCAGCGGAATACCGGATTTTTTCGAAATCTCTTCATAATGCTTTTTCATGAAAAGATCATAGAACTCACGGATAATCCGTTCTGCATTTGCTTTAACTTCCGGATCCTGATCTTCTAAAACCAAAATCTGAACAAGGAGGCATTCTTCGGTGTTTCTCGAACCGATCCCCGGAGGATCGAGTGTCTGGATTGTATGGAGAACTTTTCCGGCTTGTTCAAAAGTAAGATTAATTTTGTATAGTGAGTTTACATCTTCAAGAATTTCTTCGAGGTTTCTTCTAAGAAAACCATCATCTTCGATATTCCCAAGAATTTCTTCCGCCAGCAAAAATTCGTCTTCCGATAGATTAGACATATGAAGCTGTTCAACGAGTAATTCTGTCAGATTTTTTGTTGACTGCTGAATATTATCCGGCCTATCGTCATCATCATTATTATCCGGATTTTTATGACCGCCCAAATCGTCATTCACAAGATCTTCAAACGAGAGTTCGTCATCGCTTGTATCTTCCTTAGGCGGTTCCTCCTGGTTAAGCTCCATTTCAAGCTCTTCGTCTTGTTTAGTCTCAAGCTCCAATTCCTCTTCGGTATCGAGCATGATGTTTTGTTCGAGTTCGGTTTTAATTCGCATCTCGAGGGTATGTTGCGGCAGCTGTAAAATTCTGTAGTACTGAAACATTTGAGGTGTCAGTTTCTGTGTCTGCTTCTGATGTTGAGAAATGCCTAACATACTTCTATTTACCGGATTTAATTAAAGTAATATTCTTCTTCAATTTTTTATACCAATTCATGCCATATTTTCTTTCGAGCGGTTCTTTCAGAAAATCAACCAATTCGACATCGATTTCCTTCCCGTATTTTATTGCGGACTTACATTCCGAAATTTTCGAATACCTTAAAACATCGCCCCCGAATTTGTTTATTCTGATCGGATACAAATGGCAGGAAATGGGTTTTTTCCACTCGGTTTTACCCTCTTTGTAAGCTTTTTCAAGTATGCACTTTGCGATTTTGTTCTCGTAGTAAACAAAGACACAGTCTTCGTCATCTATACAAGTAAGGTAATATTCTCCCGGAACTCCTTCGTATAAACCCTGCCGGCTGATTACAGCATTACTTTTTTCACTTAATTCATCTTTAACCAAGGGATAAATTTTTTCTAATATTTTTATCTCTTCATCCTCAATTGGGGCGCCTCTGCCGCCTTTTAAACAGCAACAAATTCCTTTGCATTTATCAAGGTTGCAGCAGAATTTAGAATCAATTACATCTCCATTTATCCAAACAGAATCAATTTCAATCATAATCTTAATAATTCACAAAAATATTTTGATAAGTTAATTTAATGGTAAGAAATTTGAAGCAAAAATTCAAACCAAATTTTATTCCACAATCTGGTAATAATTACCCGGTAGTTTGCGGATTATGTTTTCCAGCTCCAAATTTAGTAAGGTAACCAATGTTTCAGAAGGATTTAATCCGCATTCGTCAGAAATTTTATCTACATGCGTAAGCTCAGAGCCAATTACGGCAATAATTTTTTTCTCGATTTCGGTCAGTTTTTCGAGATCATGAACTATACTGTTTCTTTTGGTGGTTTTAAGATTAAGCTCTTCCAAAATATCATCTATAGATTGAACTAATTTAGCCTCGGAATTTTTAATTAGACGGTTTGTCCCCCTGCTTTTTTTAGAGTTGATGTTTCCAGGAACGGCAAAAACCAATCCGCCCTCATCCAGGGCAAACTTTGCCGTTATTATACCACCTCCATCATTATCGCTTTCCACCAGCAAAACACCAAGCGAGAGTCCGGAAATTATTCTGTTTCTTGCAGGAAAATTTTGCATTGCCGGGGCTGTCTTCATCGGATACTCCGATACAATTAAATTTTTCTCCAAAATTTTATCAGCCAGTTTGGAATTTTCACGCGGATAGATAATATCTACACCTGTACCGAGCACAGCGATCGTTTTCCCGTTTTCATTTATTGCAGTCTGGTGAGCTGCGGTATCAATTCCGTATGCCAATCCGCTTGTTATGGCGATATCGGATTTTACAAGATTTGAAGAAAAATATTTCGCGCTTTCAATTCCATATTTAGTAGGCATACGAGTGCCTACAATAGCCATCGACTTATCCTTTAACAACCGGGAATCGCCTCTGGTGAAAAGAAGAGCTGGAGGGTATGATATGTTTTTTAATTTATCGGGATATTCCTCATCCCATATTGTAATTATTTTTACATTATATTTTTCAATCAATTTTAGCTGAGTATCAATCTTTTCCTGTATCTGACTGTAGTCAAATTCAGCAATATTTCTGGCGCTCTTTTCATTAATCTGTTCAACCTTAAGCAAATCATTATACCCGGCACTGAAAATTGCCTCAGTATCTTTAAAATAGCTTACAAGATTTCTTAACCTGGTTGAGCTGATTAGCGGCACTGAGCTTAACTTAAGCAGGTCGATTATAAACCTGTTATCCATTAGTGGGAATGTAAATGTTATCGACAACCGCGATTATACCTGTATGAACGGGTAAATCTTTCCTGCCCAGCAATTGCTGCATAGCGTCCCCCTCCTGAATAACCATTACCACATCCCCGACTCCGGCATTCGCAAAATCGATTGCCAGCATATCTATATTGCCGGTAAGATCATAGTTTAAATCCACCGGATGAACGATCAAAATTTTCTGACCCGTAAGATTGTCGTTTTTCTGGGTCGAAACTATCGTGCCCGTCACTTTGCAGAGTAACATATCATGACCTCAAGTTTAAGATTTCTTTTTTCATTTTTTCCGATAATGCTTTTGCCTCTTTAATGCTCTTTGCCTCGGAATAGATACGGATTATAGGTTCCGTATTGGACCTTCTTATTATTACCCATGAGCTTTCAAAATCTATACGAAGCCCATCCATTGTTGTGATGTTTTCATTCTTGTTAATGTCAGTCAGTCTGCCAAGTATTTGAACTGCTTCGTCAAGTGAGCTAAGGTCAACCTTTTCTTTGCTCATAAAATATTCCGGTAAACTTCGCTTCATTTGGCTCAGACTTCCGCTGAATTCCACCAAATGTTGTAGGGTTAGCGCTATACCCACTAATGAATCTCTGCCAAGATGAACATCCGGCAATATTACTCCACCGCTGCCTTCACCGCCAATTACGGCATCGATATCTTTCATTTTTTTAGCTACATTTATTTCTCCAACCGGAGTTTTAACTAAAATCCCGCCATATTTCTTTGTTACATCATCAACCGCCCGGGTGGTCGAAACGTTGACAACAACATTGCCTTTTTTCTTGCCGAGAATAAATTTTACAGCCTGTGTAATTGTATATTCTTCTCCGAATGGCTCGCCATCTTCGCATATTAAAACCAATCTGTCCGCATCGGGATCGACAGCAATACCCATATCCGCTTTCGTATCAACTACCTTAGAAGCAAGTTCAGTCAGGTTCTGGGGTAATGGTTCTGGGATGTGAGGAAAAACGCCATTGAGTTCACAATTGATTTTTATGACCTCGCATCCAAGTTTTTTTAATAACGCAGGTACGATTTCTGAACCTGATGCATTAACACAATCAACTACAATTTTAAAATTTTTCTCCCTTATCTGTTTTTGTTTAATGTACGGAAGTTCTAGAATTTTTTGCAAGTGTTTTTCAGAAAAATCATTTACTAACGAGTACTTTCCAGCCTCGCTCCACGTTACATAACCATTCTCGGAATTTTCGTAAAACTCCATCATAGTTTTATACTCGTCGGGATTAAGAAACATTCCTGTCTTTGATAAAAATTTTAAACCATTCCATTGAATCGGATTGTGACTGGCGGTTATGGCAACGCCTCCGTCAGCGCAAAATAGTTCGACCCCCATCTGAACTGTAGGCGTTGGCGCAATTCCAATATCTAAAACTTCATATCCAAGATATTGAAATGTTGATGAAACTATATCCGAAATCATTTTACCGGTAATTCTTCCATCTCTGCCGATTATTATTTTTTTCCCTCTTATTAAGCGGCTAAACGCATTAACGTACTTGACTATTATCTCTGGATTAAGACCGCTTCCGAAAATGCCTCTCACTCCGGAAATACTTGAAATTAACTGGTTTGACATATTTCCCCTATTTTTTTAAAGCTGTTACCAAAATAAAAAATCTTAAAGTAAAAGTCAAGCTATGAAAAATTAAGTTTTCGATTGATTTTGAGGATACCTTTTCGTAAATTAACACTATAACTGTAAACTGAGTCAAAAATCTTTTTCATTAATTATCTCTGAGGAAAAAATGCTCTTCGTGTTTTTGTTATTACAAAAGTTGTTTTGGGAGGAGTCCTGGTTTGGGCTGATAATTGCCGCAACCGTTATTGTTGCCCTGACTTTATTAATTGTAATTTTTATTAAATTACTGAAAACGTTTAATACTAAAGAATCTTCCAAGTCGCCATCTTCGGAAGAGCACTCAAAGCCCTCAAAAACGGACGAAAAATTGGAAGCCGAAATAGCCCTTCTTAAGAAAGCGTTGAATGAAAAGGATAATCAAATAAAGAGATTGCAGAAAGCAACGCTTGAGCTTTCGAGGACGAATAAGGACCTTAAAGAACAGGCTGAAAAGCTGCAGGAGACCAATAATGAGATGAAACTGCTCGGAGAGAAGAAGCAGGAACTAATGAAGATGAAGGACGAACTCTTTGGGGCAATCGTTCATGATATGAAAAATCCTGCTGGTCTGATCAAAGGTTTCGCAGAGTTGCTTAATTCCTATGACCTTTCACGCCAGGAACAGGAAAATATTATACAGGCTATTCTTGAAACATCAGAAAAAATGGTTACGCTTTCTCAGGAAATGACAAAACTTATTGTAACCCAAAGTAATGAAATGATTTTGACATTTGTACCAATCGAGATGAACAATGTAATTAGCGGTGTGATTAGATATATTCAGCCTGCCGCAAAAAAGAAAGGTATTACAATTGAATCTGCTCTTGCACAGGATTTGCCTCCGGTATTTGCAGATAAATTAAGAATAGAGGAGGTAATAGATAATTTGCTGAGCAACGCCATTAAATTTACTTCGACGAACGGAAAGGTCCTAATTTCGAATCAAATAGAGAATAATAACATTATTATCCATATACAGGATACTGGACTGGGTTTATCTCATGATGAAGTAAATAGGGTGTTTTTACCGCTCCAGAAGTTATCTTCCAAACCTACGGGAGGTGAACCATCTGCCGGTGTTGGACTATCGCTAACAAAAAAAATAATAGAGCTACATAGCGGAAAAATTTGGGTTAAGAGCAACATTGGAGTCGGTTCAACGTTTTCATTTTCCTTGCCAGTTGCGGACATGACGGACTCTAAATAACAAATAAATAAAGGTTTATATTTATTTGTGAAGTTATAATATCATTGACTTTTATGAAAAATGTTGCTAATTTGTGATATTCATATACTGATTTACTAATATTTATTAATTAACGAGGAGTTTAACAAATGGCTATAATGATTACTAGCGAGTGCATCAACTGCGGCGCTTGCGAACCGGAATGTCCAAATACTGCAATTTATGAAGGCGGCGCAAATTGGGTTCTTGGTAATGATTCTCATGATGCGATTTCCACAGATACATATTACCTTGTTGCTGAAAAATGCACCGAATGCGTTGGCTTCCATGATGCACCGCAGTGCGCAGCAGTATGTCCTGTTGATTGCTGTATTGCAGATCCTAATAACGTAGAAACAAAAGAACAGCTTGATGCAAAAAAAGAAAAACTTGATCAGTTGGGAAGATAGTTTTTAGTTTTAGATATATTTAAGTCGGTCAAATATAATGTTTGACCGGCTTTTTTCATTTTAAGGGGTATAATCATGAAGATCGGTTGTTACGATGTTGAACTTTTAAATCTTGGTTCGTTGCTGATAGATGGCGGAGCTATGTTTGGAGTTATCCCCAAGACTATTTGGGAAAAGAATTATCCTGCCGATGAAAAAAACCGCATATCAATGACAATGAAATCTCTTCTTTTAATTTCGGATGATAGAATTATTTTGATTGATACCGGTACTGGCAATAAGTATCCCGCCAAGGTTATAGATAGTTATCACCTAGATGATAGCTTTGAACTTCTTAAGAATGAATTGGGCAGGTTTAAAATAACACCCGATGATGTTACCGATGTTATCTTCACCCATCTGCATTTTGACCATTCCGGCGGGGCTACGTACTATGATAATGGCGAATTGAAAATTACATTTCCTAACGCAAATTATTATGTTCAGAAATCTCAATTCGAATGGGCGCAAAATCCTTCTGTAAGGGACAGGGCGGGTTTCTATCCGCAAAATTTTATTCCACTGGTGGAATCGGAAAAATTAGTTTTGCTGGATGGGGATGTTGATCTTTTTCCTGATTTTTCGGTCTATAAGGTAAACGGTCATACCTATGGAATGCAGCTTGCAGGTATTTATGACGAGCACATAAAATTATTGTATGTCTCCGATTTGATTCCTCTTGCCAACCATGTACAGCTGCCCTATATCACCAGTTTTGATTTACTGCCAATGATTACTTTGGAAGAAAAAAAACTTTTTTTGGAAGAATGTTATAAAAACAACGCTTTTCTTTTCCTTCAGCATGATTCCAACTGCGACATGCTGAAAATTGATAAAACAGAGAAAGGATTCGTGGTAAAGGAACGCTTAAAATGGGGGGATCTTGATGAAAGAGTTTATCAAAATAGCTGAGGTTAGCGAAATTCCAGAAAGGTCAGCTAAACATATTGAACTGGATGGTCTTGATATTGCGGTTTATAAAATTTCAGGTGAACTTTTTGTAATCAATAATCTTTGCCCTCATCAACATGCGCCGGTTCTGTCGGAAGGAATTCTGGAAGGCTATAATCTTACGTGTCCTCTTCATGGTTGGATATTTGATCTGAAAACAGGGGAGTCAGTAAATGGGCAGAGTAAAGTAAAAAAATTTGTACATAAGATAGAAGGCGATGATATCTTCATTGAAGTAAACAGAGATCTTTTCTAAAAAGTGTCAAAAGAATTATCAAATACCATCAAACTAAAAGCTAAAGAATTGGGTTTCTCCCTATCCGGAATTTGCAGAGCGGAAGCAATGATTAATGAGGGTGAAAAACTTAAATCCTGGATTGGCAAAGGGTACAATGCCGGTATGAAGTGGTTCGAAAGAACCATTGATCATAGAATTGATCCTTCTATGGTTCTTGAGGGTGTTAAATCGATTCTTATCTTTGGATTAAATTACTATCAGGATATTCAGAGAAATAATTCCGTAACTTATCCAAAGGTTTCTAAATATGCTTTGGGAAAAGATTATCACAAGGTAATGAATGAAAAACTTACCGGAATGAGTCTGTTTCTAAAATCCATAGTTCCGGATATAAAGGTTTTGTGTTACTCCGATACAGGTCCGCTTATGGAAAAAGTTTTAGCCCAAAAATCAGGATTAGGCTGGATTGGAAAGAATACCAACTTGATTAACCGAAGGGAGGGGTCTTTCTTTTTCCTTGGCTGCATTTTAACTGATCTTGAACTGGTATATGATAAAACCGAATCCGATCATTGCGGATCATGTTCGAGATGTATAGATGCATGTCCGACAAACGCGATTGTCGAACCTTATGTGTTGGATTCCAATAAATGTATCTCTTACCTCACGATAGAATACAGAGGAGATGAACTGCCGAAGGAACTGAATAATAAATTTGATGGATGGATTTTTGGATGTGATATTTGCCAGGATGTCTGTCCATGGAACCGTTTTTCAAAACAGACTTCAGAACCAGCATTTATTTATTCTCCTGAATTTGAAATCAATCCGGAGGAATTGAGTAAATTAACTGAAGATGAATTCAAAGAAAAATTTCAATATAGTCCAATCAAAAGGGCAAAGCATAAGGGGTTAATGAGAAATTTGAAGTTTGTGAGTAGGGATTGACAGCATTACCTACACCGAACAGAAGCCCGGTGTAAGTAAGCAATTAAAACATTTCTATACTAAAAAATTATCTTACACGAAAAAACTTGTTTCCTTTTTGGATAATTGTTTGAGTATTTCCTTTTGGTAGTCCTCATATCCTTTCCGTCCCATAAGAGCATACGCAACTTTTTTCCCTGCTTCAACACCGGGTTGATCATAAGGATTTATCTGGTAAAACTTTCCGGAAAGGGCTGTCTGAATTTCATAGAACATTATGAACTGACCCACGGTAAATGCATTAACTTTTGGGAATAAAATCTGGCATTGGGGTCTCTTGGCAGCCTTAAGAGCCAATTCTGTTCCGATGCGTTCAAATGTCATCAATTCGTTAAGCGAGTGGTTGCCAAGATAGGCAAGTCCATCGATTTCTTTGAATAATTTTGGGATTTTTATGGTGTTGTCAAAATCGTCAACCGAGAGAAATGTAAAAATTTTATTATTAGGTCCCTCTGTGTATAGCTGAACCTGAGAATGCTGATCAGTTACTCCCAATGCTTTGATAGGAGTCTGACCGGTAAAGACCTCTTTACCCTTAAGGTTAAATTTTTTACCGAGGCTTTCCGCCCAAATCTGCCGGTACCAGTCTGCAAAATCTTTAAGTTTGTAGCTATAGGGCATCATAACAGAAATATTATTTCCTTTTTGAGTATCAAAGTGATAGTGCAAGGCAGCGTTCAGCATTGTAGGATTTTTCAAATAATCATTTTTCAAAAACATTTCGACTATTGAAGCAGCGCCTTTAAGCAAATTATTAATGTCAATTCCGGCAAATGCGGAGGAGAGAAGTCCGACCGGAGTAAGAATAGAGAATCTTCCGCCTACTCCATCGGGAACAACAAAACTATCATAATTTTCTTTTTCGATTATTTTCCGGAGGAATCCCTTTGATGCATCCGTTGTAATAACGAGATTGTTTTTGTGTTTTTTGCCTAACTTCCGGTTAAGCATATCATATATTATAAGAAATTGCGACATCGTTTCTGCAGTTTCTCCTGATTTTGAAACCACATTGAACAATGTTTTCCTGATATCAATAGTTTCTAAAAATCCATAGAATTGATCCGGGTCGATATTATCCAGAATAAAAATACGGGGAGAGCCCTTTCGTTCCTTTTTTGAAACAATGTTATAATAGGGATGACCCAATGCGGTTAGTAAAGCTATATTGCCTAATGCCGAACCGCCGATTCCGAGGACAACAAAATTTTCATATTTATTGATTCTCTCTTTTGCAAATTTTAAAGCCTCTTTGGCATATTGTTTATTGAAGGGTAAACTTAAAAATTTCAGTCCGCCTGATTCGTATTCCTTTTTCATTTCATCCCTATACCGGGTTGAAACACTTTTGTAACCCGAAAGCTCTTTTTTAGAAATTCCTTCTTTCCCGATTACCTCTTGCATTAAATTAGAGTAATCAAATCTTATAGATGAATTCATTATTTTATCTCCAAAAATTCATTGTGTCGGTTTAAATTAACTAGATAACTTTAGTCGGAAGCTGGAATGAAAAACAGCTTCCTTCGCCGGACTTGCTTTCAATTGATATACTGCCTTTATGGGCTTCAATAATATGTTTTACGATCGCTAAACCAAGTCCTGTACCGCCGATTTCCCGGCTCCGGTTTTTATCAACTCTGTAAAACCTCTCAAATACTCTTGAATGATGCTCTTCCGGGATTCCGATTCCTGTATCGATTACGGAAATTATTGCTCTATCAGGTTCTCTCTTTATCTCGATCCTGACTGTTCCATTCGGTTTGTTGTATTTTATTCCATTCTCTATTAAATTAATCATTACCTGTCTGATTCTTTCTTTATCTGCAAAAACTGAAATCGGATTTTCTGTTGTTGACTGTAATTCGATTCTTATTCCACTGGAAAGAGCTAAGGAGTGCATTTCATCTATTATGGACTGCATAAAATCCTGTAATACAAAAAAACGGTAGCTCAGTTTTAGTTCGCCAGATTCTATTTTGGAAATCTCAATCAAATCAGATACCAGGGCATTCAGTCTTTCGGCATGACGCTCAATTCTATCGAGGAAATCCATATTTACCTCGGGCTCGTTTACCGCGCCATCCTTTAAAGTTTCAATATAACCCTGGATTGAAAAGATCGGAGTTTTTAGTTCATGAGATATATTCCCTAGGAACTCGCTCCTTACTTTTTCTAATTTTTTTAAGGTTTTGAATTCCTCTGAAATTTTTCCCGTTAATCCATTGAGTGATACTCCAAGCCTGCTTATTTCATCATTCCCAAATGTTTTAACATATATATCTCTTGCGCCATTTTTAATCTTTTCGGTGTAGTCTATTAATTCTGTAATTCGCCGGGAGTGATACTTTGAATAAAAATAGGAAGAGATGAATATAACCGAGAGAATACTCAATATAGACAAGATGAAAAATAGAACCATTCTGTTTAAATTATCATTTAGCGCTGCAAGGCTTTTAACAAAAACAATTGATCCTTCTAGATAGGGAGGGGAAATCCTATCAGGTGGGATAAAATAAATCAAATGATTATCTAATTCAACCGGTTTTCCGGCGCTTGGCTGCGCGAGTAATTGTTTCACATTAAGCGAATCAATCGGGGCTCCGGCTAATAAATCTACTTTCGACACTGTTCCATCAAGTAAATAGATAGAAATATTATGACTTTTACAAAATCTGTTTACCGGATGTAAGTTGTTGCCGGGAAGAGAATCATTTAACAATACGATAGCTGATTCAACGTTTGTAAAAAATTCTTTCCTGAAATTCAAAGTTGATTCTCCTGCAAAATAACTTTTCAGCAGTCCGAAAACAGGCAGCAAAACTAAGAGCGCTGCCGCGGTTATAAATGCAGGATATTTTTTAGGTATCAGCATAATGTTTTATTCGTCTTGAAACCTGTACCCGACTCCTTTAATAGTCTCTATGCAATCGCCGTATGATTCCAATTTTTCCCGGATTTTTCTTATATGTACATCTATTGTTCTATCTATAACATAGACATTTTGACCCCAAATATTATTCAGCAGAGCCTCCCGCGAATACACGCGTCCCTTATTCTTGAGCAGGAATGCTAAAATCTCGAATTCCTTTTTTGGAAGAAATAATTCAGCGCCCTTCAGCTTTATGGTATAACTTGCGCGGTCAATAATTAATTCTTTGAATATAAGCGGTGGATCAAAGACTTCGGTATTCTCGGGATTTTTCTTTTTCAGAACATTTTTTATTCTGGCAATAATCTTTCTTATACTTATTGGTTTTTCAATATAATCATCGGCTCCTAGTTCCAAACCTAATACTTCGTCGGTTTCCGAACTTTTTGCAGTCAGGAAAATAATTGGTATCATCGAAAGATTTGGACTCTTTCTGATATGTTTGCATACCTCGAAACCGTCATACCCCGGCATCATAATATCCAAAAGTATTAAATCCGGTTTTTGCGCGGCTTTTTCTATAGCGGTTTTACCATCAAAAGCAGTAATAACAGAATAGTTCTCTTTCTCCAGATTATACTTCAAGAGGTCTACAATGTCTTTTTCGTCATCAACTACAAGAATCGAAAGTTTATTCATGGGTTCCTTTTTTTTATGCGCTTAAAATTATCTCTTTGTCAGTTTCAGCGGATCTGTAAATTGCATCAACAACCATCATTCGTTTGACTGCCTCATCGCCTGTCGAAACGATTGGTGTAAGCCCTTTAAGAGCGTTTATGAAATATTTTAGTTCGTTCTCAATCGATTTTTTATAATAATTTGGTGATTTATCAATTTTTGCGGGTGTAAGATTGATAATGTTACCTGACATCTGCTTCTGTATCTTTAGCGGATTCAAAAGGGCGCTCCCTTCCGAACCGAACATGTTGCAGTAAAGAAAATCATTTTCCATAAGCATAGTCCAGCTGACTTCAATCGTCAAAGTTGTATTATCAGCTAATTTAATCATGGCAAACGAGAAATCCTCGACCTTCTTTGTTTCCTGGCTGTAAAATGTTGATTGAACGCTTTTCACTTCCGGAAATCCAAGCATCCATAATGAAAGATCAAGAAGTACTATTCCGTGATCAAGAAAAACACCGCCGCCGGATTTCTCCTTTTGTGTAAACCACTTCTCGAGAGTACTCTGTTTTTTTAGCCATCCTGACTTTATATAAAATATTTTACCTATTTCACCTTTCTGGATTAGGGTCTTTAATAACATTGCATCAGGTCTGAACCGGTTATTCATTCCAACCATCAGTTTTTTCTTAAGCTCTTTTGCCTTATCATTTATCAGTTTTGCTTCGTCAAAGTTTCTTGCGATTGGTTTTTCTACAAAGACATCCTTTCCTGATTCGAGAGCTGCAACAGTGAGTTCTGTATGTGTATCTGTCGGGGTAGCAACAACCACTCCGGTAATTTCCTCGTTTTTCAAGAGCTCTTTATAATCGGTATAATAATTTTTTATTTTGTACTTTTCAGCTAAAAACTTTGTCTTGGATTTATCCTTATCGCATATACCCGTAATTTCAACGTCCGGATTTTTGGAAAGAATAGGGAGGTGCATAACTTGTGAAATACTTCCCAAACCGATGATTCCAATATTGATTTTCTGCATAGAAGCTCCTAAAGAAATTTATTTGTTTAGTATATCTTTTTTAATATATTCGAAGATTGAGGCCGTATCTAACCCAATCACTTTGTACAATTCTTCGATAGTACCATGTTCCACAAACTCATCCGGGATGCCTTTAAGAAACAGCTCGGGTGATTTAATTTTCATTCGATTGTAAGATTCAATTACTGCAGAACCAAATCCGCCAATGATAGAATTTTCCTCTAAACATAACACTTTATCAAACCGTGAGGCGATATCTTTTAGAATATCTTCATCAATCGGTTTTATAAAACGCATATTAACTACCTCAATAGATATTCCGGATTCTTCAGCCAGCGCGGATACTTTCATTGCCTGATTAACCATACTTCCGACCGCAAGAATCGCCATATCCTTTCCGGATTTTGTTACCTCACCTTTTCCAATCCCGATTATTTCAAATCCCGGTTTTACCGGTTTTCCATTACCTTTTCCTCTTGGGTACCTTATTGCGAATGGACCATCGGTATAAAGTGTTGCTGTATAAAGCAGATTCCGGAGTTCATCTTCATCTTTTGGGGCTGCTATTATAATACCCGGTATTGGTCTCAAATATGTGAGGTCAAAAGTTCCATGATGAGTAGGACCATCAGCGCCAACTAAGCCTCCACGGTCAATTGCAAATATAACCGGCAGATGCTGGAGTGCCACATCATGAATTATGTGGTCATAAGCTCGTTGCAGGAATGTTGAATATATTGCCACCACCGGTCTGAATCCTTTGGTTGCCATACCTGCAGAAAATGTTACCGCATGTCCTTCGGCAATACCAACGTCAAAAAATCTATCCGGTATTTTTTCCTGCATCTTGTATAAACCTGTTCCTTCGCACATTGCTGCGGAGACACCCACAATTTTATTGTTTTTTTCAGCCAGTTCAACAATCGCATCTCCGAAAATTTCGGTGTATGATGGAGGAACGGGTGATTTTGGTGATTGTCCTGTATTAACATCAAAGGGTGTTACGCCATGGAACCTGCTCGAATCATTTTCAGCAGGGGCGTAGCCTTTACCTTTTTCGGTAATCATATGAACTAGTATGGGACCTTTGATCGATTTAATGTTTTTGAACATCGTTACAAGCTGAATCAGGTTGTGCCCATTAATTGGGCCAAAATACCTGAATCCCAGAGCTTCGAAAAGCATTCCGGGTGTAACGATACTCTTAAGGCTGCTTTGTACTTTGTTCGCGATATGGGCTAATCTATCACCTTTTGGAAAATATTTTTGTGTGATATCAAAAAGACTCTTTTTAAGGTTATTATATGAGTCTCCGCTTATCACTTCATTAAAATAATTTGAAATAGCCCAAACATTATGTGATATTGACATATTATTATCGTTTAACACAACGATCATATCTTTTTTTAGGAGTCCGCAATTGTTCATTGCTTCATAAGCTAAACCGCCGGTCATAGCGCCATCGCCGATAACGGCTATAACCTTATAATTTTCTTTATCAAAATCACGCGCTGTGGCCAAACCAAGAGCTGCGGAGATGGATGTGCTTGCGTGTCCTACTCCGAAGGTATCATATTCGCTCTCGCTGATCTTATTAAATCCGCTCAATCCTTTAAATTGTCTTATTGTCGGAAACTCATCTCTTCGACCTGTAAGAATTTTGTGCGGATAAGCCTGATGACCAACATCCCATACTATTAAATCCTTTGGCGTATTAAATACATAGTGCATGGCTACTGTCAGCTCAACCGAGCCCAGGTTTGCGCCTAGATGTCCTCCGATCTTGGATATGGTTTCAACCATGTATTCTCTTATTTCCTGGCAGACATCTTTGAGTACTGTCGGTTCCAATTTTCTAAGATCAGCCGGGCTATCTATCTTGGAAAGAAATTTCCATTTATCATTTGTCATGAAAAGAATCCTTTCGAAAAAAAGTTAATCAACGTCTTCAATTTCAAAACTGCCGTCAAGTTTACGCGTCAGTTTTTTTAGTTTCAATTCCGCCTTATCCAACTCTTTAAGACAGTATTGGGAAATATTGATGCCTTCTTCATACATTTCAAGGGCTTTATCGAGCGGAACATCTCCGCTTTCCATAGCGGCTACAATTTTTTCCAGTCGTTCGAGAGAGTCTTCGAAACTTCTCTCTTTATTTTCGTGTTCTGTTTTTGCGGATTTCGCCATAGTTATTCCGTAATTTTAGCTTTCTTTTCGCTGTCATAATATATTATACTTATATCGTCATTTATAAACAAATCGTCTGATTTAGTAATTATTTTTTTATCCTTTTCAATCAAACAATATCCCCGTTTTAAGATTGATTTCGGATTAACCGAGGTTAACCTTTTCTGCAATGAATAGAGTTCCTGCGTATGCAATTCCAATTTATGATTGATCTTGGTTTCAATAATATTGATGTTTTCATCAATTTTCTGCTGATACCTTCTCAGAAGTTCGACAGGTTTATTAAATGCGTAACTTTTCAATAAACCGGTAACATGTTTTCTGTTTTCGGTAATCTTTTGATCAATATAATAATATAAAGAATTTATCTGACTTTTCATATCCTCAATTATTTCCCCTTGATCAGGTACAGCAAGCTCACCGGCAACCGAAGGGGTAGGGGCTCTAAGATCAGCAACGAAATCGCTGATTGTATAATCTACATGATGCCCCACTGCGCTTATTATCGGCACTTTGGAACTGTAGATAGCCCGGGCAACAACTTCCTCATTGAATGCCCAAAGGTCTTCAAGCGAACCGCCGCCTCTACCGACTATTATAACGTCCACTTTGTTATAATCGTTAAATACCTCTATTCCTGCTGCAATTTCTGCACCTGCCCCTGGTCCCTGGACTGCGACAGGATAGATAATCAATTCCGCGATGGGATAGCGCCTGGATATAACACTTACTATATCACGGATTGCAGCTCCGGTAACCGATGTAACAACTCCGATACTTTTTGGGAATTTAGGTATCTCTTTCTTATGATCCTCATCAAATAAACCATCAGCTGCAAGCTTGTTCTTCAATTTTTCGTATGCTATCTGAAGTTCTCCTATTCCAACCGGTCTTATTGAAGTGATGATTATCTGGTATCTTCCGGATGGCTCATATAGGGCGAGTGAGCCTTTGGCAACAACCTTAGTTCCATCGCCAAGCTCTGTTCTCAAATTGGCAGCTGTGCTTCTCCAGATGATTGCATTCAGCTGTGCGCCTTCATCCTTTAAAGTGAAGTATATATGCCCGGAAGTCTGACGTTTGAAATTTGATATTTCTCCTTCAACGGTTATTTGCGGAAATTTGCTCTCCAACAACCTCTTTATCTGACCCGTTAACTCGGAAATCGAATAAACTTTTTCTTCCTGTTCAAATAAATTTATATTCATAGCAATTTGTATTCTACTTTACGGTATGGGAAATTTTCAATAATACTTTTCTCCAAAAATTCGCTATAAATTTAAATAATAGCGCTATATTTAGCAAGCCAGAAAAGTTTCGGGTATAAAGCTGCGATTTACATGCTGTAAATTTTACCCAAATTATGCAATAAGAGAACAAGTAGTGTGATTCTATGTTTTTATGAAAAACCAAAGAAATCGATGGTTGATCGAAGCCGACATTGTGCTACTCTATTGCATAATTCGGGTTTTACTCTGTTAAGGATATTATATATGGGCAGCAAATGCAAACAGATAACGGTATTATTTTTTTATCCTGACAAGGTTAATTAGGGCGGCAATAAAGAATACGATATTGGCTAGCCATGCGGTTAATAGGGGATTTAGGTCTCCGTTATAGCCAAACACGTTGCTGACTTTCATGAAGACGAGGTAGATAAAGCAGATGAGTAAGCTGATTCCGAATTGGACGGACATTCCGGTTTTTCTCTTATTAATCGAGAAGGGAACGCCGAACAATACAACAATAAAACTTGCAAAAGGATATGATATTTTGCTGTAAAATTCAACAAGCCACTTTGACATGTTATATCCGCTTCTTTTTTTTGCGGAAATAAATTCGCTCATCTCATAATAGTTCATCTCGTCAGGTTTAAGCTGTTCTCGCAGAATTTGATATGGCCTGAAATTAAGATTCATGTTAAGTGTGTCGTGTTTTATTACCAGTTCTTTTCCGCCCGTGAATCTTCTTTCCATTACATCCTGCAGCTTCCATACCGAAGCTGCTGAATCAAAAAGCATTCTCGGGGAGTCGAAACGGGAGGTCATTATACTAAGGTTTGTATCAGCATAGTTTTGGACGCTTACCCTAAAAGCTGTAAGAGTGTTGTCATCAAAATAACCAAGACTCATAAGCGTTGTTGACTTATCCTGAAAAAAGAGGTTATCTTTATTTACAGATTCAAGATGACGGTGCATGTATACCCGGTCGATATTAAATTTCACTTTATTGGAATATGGAACAATCCATCCGTTGAAATATATTGCAGCGCCGCTTATTATAAATGCAGTTATAATAAATGGAAGCATTATCCTGTAAGCGCTCACACCGCTGGATTTGATCGCGGTTAGCTCGTTGTAACTCGAGAGTTTCCCTGTAGTGAAAAGGCTTGCCAAAAGCATTGCAACCGGTAAAATCAGTTTTACAATTTCCGGAATAAAATTGAGATAAAACTTTGCTATAATTGCAAAACTTGCGCCGGCATCGATAAAATCGTCCAAATTCTCCATCATGTCCACAACGATAAATATACAGATGAACGCAAAAATTCCGAAAATGATATTTGCTAAAAACTGTTTTAATATGTATCTGTCAAGTATTGTCATTATTTGTTATAGCTGTCCTATTCATTACCTGTATCTTTGAATTTTTTTGGAATAAACCTCCTGAACATATCGAAGCTTAGTCCCGGGCTTTCTCTTACGACTTTAATAACCAAATATATCCCAAATATTCCAAGTATCATATTTGCTATCCACATTCCTATAAACGGGGAAACAAGATCCCTATCGGAGAGTTTTTCTCCTCCTATAAGACATGACCAATAGAGCAGAAAGAATCCAAGGCTTAGGCTAGCCCCAACTCCGAAACCCCCTTTTCTTGTCATTATTCCAAGCGGCGCCCCCAGCAGAACGAAGACG
>Ga0351884_1054_pt1 | contig 36593 bp, 31 predicted proteins | sample BONcelFGM3001F15_FD_206773 | JGI IMG/M metagenome (GOLD analysis project Ga0351884, IMG submission 206773) | Enriched cells from coal bed in the Powder River Basin, Montana, United States - BONCAT cells FGM rep3 HSBNCT.FGM.300.1.F15 ...
AAGAGCATGGATTGAACGGAAGAAAATATTTTGAGGAACACTATACGCTTGAAATTATTTTAAAAGAATATTACGAACTATTATCGGGTATAAAATAAATTGTCGGGAAGAAAAGAAAAAATATTTTTACTGATTGCTGATTTTCTGGCTTTTAACCTTGCCTGGTTTATCCATTATATTATAAGGGTTGAAAGCAATATTGTGCCGAATTATACTTCGATAGAATTTCTTCTGCCGATGTTTGTAATTTATATTTACTGGATGCTCGTGTTTTCATTCTTCGGTTTATACACTTCTTGGTACGCAAAATCACGATTTGATGAATTTATCGCCATCCTGAAAGCTGTTTCGGTTGGTGTGTTCATATTGTTCTTTGCCATATTTCTCGACGACGCTTCCAGCGGAGTAAGCGGGGGTTTCAGGGCTATTATCCTCGTTTATTGGTTTGTAATGATAGCCTTTACCGGAACCGGAAGATTTTTCATTCATACCCTTCAAAGAAGTTTGTTGATGAAAGGGTTAGGGTTAAAAAAATCCTTAATAATCGGATCGCTTGAAAAATCAAAGAAATTGTTCGATGAGATTGAAAAATATCCGGCGCTCGGATATAAGGTATCAGGCTTTCTTTCAACTAACGGTCAGCCGAAAGAAGATTGCAAAATGAATCCCGTGTACAGTGATTTAAATGAACTGCCCGAGATAATTAAAAATGAAAATATTACGGAGGTACTGATTACTGTCGGTTCATCAGAACATGACAAGTTAATAGATATTATCTCAATTTGTGAGCCCTTTAAAGTTGGAATGAAAATAATGCCCGATATGTATGATATTATATCCGGGCAGGCGCGGATGAACCAGATTTATGGTTTACCACTTATTGACCTTGTTCCTCCTCTTCTTCCTGAGTGGGAACGGAAAGTCAAAAGAGTAATCGATATAATTGTTTCTTCGGTAACGCTTCTTTTGTTTATGCCGTTTGGATTAATAATTGCAGCCATTATAAAAATAGATTCCAAGGGACCTGTTTTCTACAAACAAATAAGGGTCGGCCAGAACGGAAGAAATTTCAATATTTATAAATTCCGTTCGATGATTCAGGATGCGGAAAAAAACAGCGGACCTGTCTGGTCATTAAAAGATGATCCCCGGATAACCCGCTTTGGTAAAATCATGAGAAAATACCGCATCGATGAAATTCCAAATTTCCTGAGCGTACTAACCGGCGCTATGAGTTTTATTGGACCGAGACCGGAGCGCCCATTTTTTGTAGACAAATTCTCAAGGGAAATTCCTTTATATAGAAGAAGACTTAGGGTTAAACCGGGTATTACCGGTTGGGCGCAAGTTAAGCATAAATATGACGAATCATTTGAAGACGTGAAGGTAAAGCTTCAATATGATCTTTATTATATTGAGAATATTTCCCTGAGGTTAGATTTTAAAATAATTTTATTCACTATTCATACAATTCTATTTGGAAAAGGAAGATAAAGGAGTAATATGCCAAAATCATTAGTTTGTATTCCGACATATAACGAGATTGAAAATATCGACAGGATAATACCCAAGGTTCTTTCAGTAGCCGAGGGTATGGAAGTATTGATTATAGACGACAACTCGCCTGATAAAACAGGGGATAAGGTCGAGGAGATGATGAGGGATGATAAACGTATTCATCTTATCAGACGTCCGGGAAAAATGGGATTGGGAACAGCTTACGTTGCCGGCTTTAGATACGCCATGGAAAATAATTTTGATCTCGTTTTTGAGATGGATGCAGATTTTTCGCATGATCCGGGCGCTATTCCTTCATTTTTAGAGGCTGTGAAGGAACATGACCTGGTAATCGGTTCAAGATACAGCAACGGTATAAATGTTGTTTACTGGCCGATGAAAAGGCTTCTCTTAAGTTATTTCGCAAATATTTATACAAAGGTTATTACCGGTTTACATATCAGTGATGCTACCGGCGGTTTCAAGTGTTACCGGATTGAAGTTCTTAAGAGCATCGATCTGGATAAAATCAAATCTAACGGTTATTCTTTTCAGATTGAAATGACTTTTAAGGCATGGAAGAAAGGTTTTAGATTAAAAGAGATTCCAATTATTTTTATGGATAGACAATCAGGCACCTCGAAAATGAATAAAAAAATTATCAGGGAAGCAATATTCATGGTTTGGAAATTAAGAATCAGGAGTATCTTTAACCGGCTGTGAGTAATCCAAAAATTTCCATAGTGATCGTTAACTATAACGTTAGGGATTTTTTAGTGAATGCTCTTGGTTCGCTTCAAAAGTCTTTACGAAATATTTCTCATGAGATATTTGTAGTTGATAATGCTTCGATAGACGATAGTGTTCCGGTATTGAAAAAAGATTATCCTGATATATCGCTTTTGGAAAATAATGAAAACCTCGGATTTGCGAAAGCTAACAACCTGGCTCTCAAAAAGTGCAGTGGGGAGTTTATTTTATTACTTAATCCTGATACCCTTGTGGGGGAGGATACAATTGGAGAGATGATCGGATTTTTTGAACGCACGCCCTCCGCAGGTGTTGCGGGCTGCAAAATTCTGAATGCGGATGGCACGCTCCAGCTGGCCTGCCGGAGATCATACCCAACTCCTTGGTCATCATTCTCAAAATTATCCGGACTCAGCTCTTTCTTTCCAAAATCAAAACTTTTCGGTAAATATAATATGACCTTTATGGATCCCGACAAGACCTACGAAGTTGAAGCCCTTAGCGGATCATTTATGATGTTCCGGAAAGCTGTTTATGATGATATTGGTGGTCTTGACGAGAGCTTTTTTATGTACGGAGAAGACCTTGATTGGTTTTACAGGGCTTATCAAAGTGGATGGAAGATATTTTACGTCCATTCAACACAGATAATTCATTTTAAGGGTGAGAGCACAAAAAAAAGTGATTTTGATGCGGTTAAAAAGTTTTATGAAGCTATGCACCTTTTTGTAAAAAAGCATTACAAATCTACCTCGCTCATTGTTCCTATTTTGAGGTTTGGAATATTTATACGTTCCCTTGTTGCTTTCACGGCAAAAACATGGAATAGAAATTTTGCAAAAATATTTGATCTGATATTAATCAATCTTGCGGTTCTGCTCTCCGAGTATTTCCGGTTTGGAAAATTTTTCAATTTTCCGGATTATGCTTATCCATATTATTATATTTTTGTTTCCTTCTTTTATTTGATAACCTTTTCCGTCATGGGTATTTATAGAAAATATAAATATTCTATTTCACGCTCGATGTTGGCGGTAGTAGTCTCATTTTTAATAGTGGCATTTTTCGAACTTTTCTTTAAAAATTTTGCCTTTTCGAGGGCTACGTTGCTCTTTTTATTTGCCGCAAGTATAACCGCGCTCCCGGGCTGGAGATTTGTTTACCGGCTTCTGGAAGGTGGAAGGTCACTCTCATTAACATACAGGCAGAAGAATATTCTTGGTCCCAGAACTCTGATAGTCGGTTACCACCACGCAACAATTGATTTAATAAATAATTTGCGGAAAAAATATAAAGAGGGTTTCGATAATATTATCGGCATAATGCCGATTAATCAGGATTTGGAAGTAATTAACGATTTCAAAATTATAAGGTCTAAAAACCTGAATGATGTCATCAATAGATATAAAGTTGAGCAAATTCTTTTTTCTACTCCGGTTTTATCCTACTCCGATATACTGGACTATGTTTCAAACTCGGAAAATAAGAATGTTATCTTCAAAATGATACCTAAAGAGTCCGATATTTTAAATGAAACAAATATCATTTCAGGCTTGGATTTAGTTCAAATTGATTTGAAAGTTAATAATTTTTTTAATAAATTATCAAAACGGGTACTTGATATCTCTTTATCTCTCGTTTTACTTGTTTTTTTATATCCGTTGAAAATATTTAATAGAGATAAGGAGAGCCCGCTGAATAAATTTACCGGTTCTTTAGTGAAAATTTTTTCAGGAAGAATTTCATTTGTTGGGAGAACCGAAACGGTCGCTTTTAAAGATGCCAAATTTTGTAAGCCAGGTTTTACCAGTTTGGCGAAACTGAATTTAAATGAGGATTCGACCGACGAGGAGCGTCAAAGATTGGATTTTCTTTATGCTAAGAACCAATCGTTTTTCCTCGATTGCGAAATCCTTATTAATTCATTAATTGAGTTATATAAAAATATGAAAAGCCGATAATCGAACTTGAGCAAAAAATCGAAGAGCTCAGAAGATATTCTGACAATCTGGATATTGCCGAGGAAATAAATAATCTCGAAAAGAAAGTTCAATCGCTTCAGGAATCAATTTATTCCAATTTAACGAGGTGGCAGAGGGTTCAATTAGCGCGGCATCCGGATAGACCGGTTACTTTGGACTACATCAGTCTTATGACCACAAACTTTATGGAGCTCCATGGCGATAGGTATTTTGCAGATGACAAAGCTCTTGTCGGCGGATTTGCTAACCTGGAAGGACGTTCGGTTCTTATTCTTGGACAGCAAAAAGGAAGAGATACAAAAACTAACATATACCGTAATTTCGGTATGATGGGTCCGGAGGGATACAGAAAAGCTTTCAGGTTGATGAAGCTGGCAGAAAAATTTGCTATTCCTGTTATTACCTTTTTAGATACTCCCGGCGCATTCCCCGGTCTGGGCGCAGAAGAGAGAGGGCAGGCTGAGGCAATCGCAAAAAATCTTCTTGAGATGTCGCGTCTTAAAGTTCCAATTATCGTTGCCATCATAGGCGAGGGAGCTTCCGGCGGCGCCCTTGGTATAGGTATTGGCGATAGAATTTTAATGATGGAAAACACATGGTATGCTGTTATCAGTCCTGAATCATGTTCAAGCATCCTTTGGAGAAGTTGGGATTTCAAGGAACAGGCAGCAGAGGCGCTTAAACTTACCGCCACAGATTTATTGGAACAGGGCATAATTGACAGAATTATTCCTGAACCCCTTGGCGGCGCCCACAAAAGCCGCGAAAAAGCAGCTTCTATACTGAAGGGTATTTTAATAGAAGAGTTGGATGCTTTGAAGGATGTGGAGCCTAGAAAACTTTTCGAGGATAGAATCGAAAAATTCGGCAAAATGGGATTTTATAAGGAGTAGTTAAAAGTTTTGAAAGAACATTGGACTGAGGTCAGAGTAACTTATGCTCATACCGATCAAATGATGGGCGCCCATCACTCGCGGTATTTCGAATATTTTGAAATAGGCAGAACCGAGCTTTTTAGAAGTTTCGGTTATTCATATAAGGAGTTTGAGGAATCAGGCTTTTTGCTTCCTCTGGTTGAAGCTCATATCAGTTTCAAACAGCAGGCAAAGTATGATGATATTCTGAGAATACGTTCTTACGTCGATACGGATTCAAGATTGAAGTTGACAGTTAAATATGAGGTCTTTGTGGATGACCGCTTAATATCCGTTGGTAATACCGTGCATGCATTCGTTAAAAAAGATAACTTTCGCGCCACTCGAGCTCCGGAGCATTTTTTGAAGTTATTTCAGTAAGAGTTTTTCTCTGTATATTGGGATGATAATTCAGCTGTATCCGTAGAATAGAAGTCCAAATTAGAGTTGTTCCGATTCCTGTCTTTTTAGGGAGCGGTTTAGATTGAAAAACTGTTAAAGGAAAAATATATGTTAAGTAAAGAATTATTAGAAATTTTATGCTGCCCGAAAGATCATGGTGATTTGGAGTATGATTCTGAAAAGAATACCTTGACCTGCAAAGAGTGCAGCAGAGTTTTTGAAGTAAAGGATGATATTCCTATCATGCTTTTAGAAGAAGATAAATAAAATAGGATGAAATGGAAAATATTTTTGAAAGAGAGGATTTAGTAGAATATCTTGAATCCTGTTTAATGGAGGATGTAGGCGAAAAAGATATTACTACCGATGCCATTTTAGCCGAAGAGCGGATGGGAAATGCTAAGATAATCTCAAAGGATACCGGCATAATATCCGGCATAAGGATAGCAGGAATACTTTTTGAGCTTGTTGATGAAGATTTGGAGTTTAACTCAAATTTTATTGACGGTGACAAAGTTAAGAATGGCGATGTGATTATATCTCTGAGCGGAAATATAAAAAGCATTCTCATGGCTGAGCGGGTTACTTTGAATTTCATGCAGAGGATGAGCGGTATTGCTACCGCCACATATAAATATGTAAAGGAGATCGAAGGCACCGGAGCCAAAATATATGATACCAGAAAAACAGCTCCTGGACTTAGATTGCTTGATAAGTATGCCGTAACCTCGGGCGGGGGTTCTAATCACCGCATTGGTCTTTACGACATGTTTTTAATTAAAGAAAATCATATTGCTGCTGCCGGCGGATTAACAAACGCAATTAATCTTTGTTGGGATTATAAAACCGATGAAGAATTGGATTGCAAAATTCAGATCGAAGTGAGGAATTTTGCGGAATTGGAAGAAGTTTTAAAATCCGATAAAATTGATATGGTTCTTATTGATAATTTTTCAATTGAAGAAATGGCTAAGGCGGTTCTGATGGTAAATCATAAAATCGAGGTGGAGGCATCCGGCGGTATTACTTTTGATAATATTAGAAAGGTGGCAGAGACCGGGGTTGACAGAATATCGGTTGGAGCGCTAACTCATTCAGTCAAAGCTTTCGATCTATCCCTGCTTATTGAAAACTTATAATAAAATTCCGGAATTTGATGCTTGATAAAATAAAACAACTCACAACTGAGACTGCAATTTACGGCATCAGCACAATTCTCGGCAGATTCCTTAATTTCATTCTTGTTCCGCTTTATACTAATGTTTTAAAGACATCAATTTACGGCATAATGACTAATATCTATGCCTATATTGCTTTTCTAAATGTAATATATGTCTACGGATTGGAATCCGCATATTTTAAATACGCATCAACCCTGGAGGTTGGAAATAAAAAAGAGAATTTCAGCACTCCATTCATATCCATTTTTTTGTCCTCCTCAATATTTACAGTTTTGCTGTATGCTTTCAGTTCTGATATTGCCGAATTCATTTCGCTCTCAAAAGAGGATGCCGTATTAGTTAAATATTCGGCATGGATGCTCTTTTTTGATGCGCTCTGTGTTATTCCTTTTGCCTCGTTGAGATTGGAAAATAAGGCAAAGAAATTTGCACTTATTAAATTAGCAAATATATTACTGAACGTTTCATTAAATATTATACTGCTTCTGGTTTTTAAGAAAGGTGTATACGGAATTTTCATCAGCGGTGTTGCTGCCTCGATGTTCACTTTCATTCTGCTTATTCCTGTAATAAAATCTCATTTCGAGTTCAGTTTTCCGCAAAATTTATATAATGCTCTCCTTGCTTTCGGGTTGCCCTATATCCCATCCGGTTTATCCGTGATGATCATTCAAGTTATAAACAGGCCTATGCTCGAAAAAATGATGGGTTACGATGCCGTTGGAGTTTTCCAGGCAAATTACAGGCTTGGAATTTTTATGATGCTTGTGGTTTCGATGTTTGAATATGCCTGGAGGCCATTTTTTCTTTCTAATGCAAAAGAGGCCAATGCAAAAGAAATTTTTGCAAGGGTGCTTACTTATTTTACCGTTTTTACATGCTCCGTTTTTTTGATGATTTCTTTCTTTATTGAGGAAATTGTGCAGATTCCTCTGCCGGGCAGGGGTCATTTAATCGGCTCCTCTTATTGGGGCGGTTTGGATATAGTTCCGGTGATATTACTGAGTTATCTTTTCAATGGGTTGTATATGAATTTTATCGTTGGCGTCTATATCGAAAAAAAGACTAAATATCTACCTTTAATTACAGGTTTGGGAGCAATTGCGAATGTGATATTCAATCTATTGCTTATTCCGCCATTTGGATTGATGGGGGCAGCAATAGCTACTCTGATATCTTATATTGTTATGGCGTCAGGTATGTACTATTATAATCAAAAAGTATATTTAATTAAATATGAATATAACCGATTATATAAGATAGCGCTTTCTACGGGAATTGTTTTCTTCATTTTTTTGTTAATAGATAAGAGGTTCTCTCTGGTAACAGAAATTGTTTTTAAGGTTTTACTTCTTGGCTCATTTGCCGGTTCTTTCTTCTTTACCAGGTTTTTCTATAAAAACGAAATGGGACATATTAAACAGCTTGCAGGAAAGTTTGTTAAACGGGGAAGATAGACAATTAACTGATAGTTCTGGGTGTACAATAGGAGTTCTAAGAAATATAAAAAGAACATAGTTCGTATCTAGGTAGAAGGTTAAATATATGTAAAAAAAATGTGTGATATTTCCACCTTTCGAGGTTGTTGCAGATTTAATTAGATGGTGGCTGAGGTAACTCGAAGCCACCATTAGCACACTAAAAAGGACACTTCGAGTGCCTCAGTGTCCATAATTTTATGGTTCTGCGATAGTCGCCTCCGCGGGAATAACATAAAAATAATTTTTAGACAATTACGGCATAATTAAATAAAAAGTTAAACTTTCTTCTTCGGATATTTGTCAATTTTATAGGCAAGAAAGATAATTAAAAATATTAGTGGGAATATGAGAAATAAATTAATAATCTTAATTTTGGTAATCGCTTCAATTTCATTGTACGCCCAGCGGGCGGATTTGAAGAAAGAATTATCGGAGCAGAAAATAAGAAAGATATGCATAAACAACGAAATCAATACTCCCGAATACAAATCGAGAGTTCTGGAGAATACGAGACTGAACTCGCCGGAGGTTTATGTAAAAATGGCGGAAAGCTCATTACAGAAATCCGGTATTGTGCAGTATCAGGTTGGAGATAAAAAAGATTTTTTTGTTTTAAATACCAAAACTTCTAATTTTGAGATAATAAATGCGACATTAAAAGCCGCCGGGTCTATTACGAATATTTGGATTGATACCACCGAAATGAATAATGACCATGTAACAATGACCGAAATCAATTCGATATTAAATGATCTCGAGAACTCAACCCCTCCCGGTTCCAGAAATCCGAACAAAGGGATAATTGCCTTAGATAATGAATATTTTGGGGAACCCCCAAATTATGACGGCGACGGTAAAGTTGATTTTTTGCTCAGCGATATAAAAGATGATTTTGTTGCTTCAGGAGATTATGTAGCAGGTTTTTTTTATTCCCACGACCAGACTCTTAATAACGGCAGTAATAGACGGGATATACTCTATATTGACACATATCCCTCCATATTTTTAGATGGTAAGAGAAGGCTCTCAACCGTTTTGCAGACAACCGCCCATGAATACCAACATCTCATTCATTACAGATATGATAAATCCGAGCTTACATTCGTAAACGAAGCGTTGAGTCAAAATGCTGAAGTTATCTGCGGGTATGATGTCTTCAATGGCGTTTTGGAATCTGATTATTATTCCAATACTAATATCAGCCTCTTCGATTGGCAGGGAAGAATGGGAGATTACAGCCGCGCTACATTATGGCTGCTTTATCTTACTGAGCAGCTGGGAGATCCAATATTGAAGAAATTGATCCAGAACCCGGTAAACGGATTGAACGGTATAACGTCAACACTAAATCAAATGTCCGTTCCTTGGCAATTCCATGAACTGTTGGCAAATTGGGCGGTAGCCAATTATTATAAAGATAGATACTCACAGCCCCAGTTCGGATATGATTATCCCGTAAAGAGCAGACCGGCTGCAAAAGTATATTCATCTCCAAATGTTTTTAGCGCTACCGATTATGTTTATCTTTACGCGTCCAAGTATATCGTTTTTAATTCACAGGCAAAGGATTTTAAATTTAAATTTACAACCACTACCGGTAATATAAAAATAAAAATGTTGGCATTCGGAGCGAATGCTAAAAAATTCCATGATATTCCAATCGGTGAAGAAATTACAGAATATGAATTTAAAGATAAGTATGAAACTGTTGTATTTGTGATTACCAATACCGGCGGAAATCCATGGGCTGATTTTACTATAAACAGTACCGGAACAATTGTTCTACAGAATGACGAAATTGCTTATGATAGTGGAACACCTCAGTCAATTGGTGAAACAGGGGTCTCTTACCTGAACACCACGTCTGCTCCTTACGGAGGCTGGGCAGTAAAGTTTACACCGAAGAACGAAGCAAACCGCTTGAAGAAGATAAAGTATTGGGTTGGGTTTGATCAGGAATTCGAGGATGGAGTTGCGCCGGCATCTGCTCCAAAAAGGTTTCAGGTTCATATATGGAAAGCGAAGAATGATACAACTCCGGGGGAGGATTTAATAACACCTTTCATATATCAGTCATACAGATCTGAAATTGCGGATGAATTTATCGAGATAGATCTAACTGCTTATAAAAATCAATTAACTAACCTTCAGGGTTCAATATTTGTCGGATTTTTGGAAGATGATGAATGGGTAACAGCCCCTGCGGTAAGCAATGCATCTCCGACAGAGAATAATACTATTATAAGGGGGCTCCGCGACGATACATTATGGTATGCCATGAAAAGGTTATCTATTGCCGGAAACAGTCTAAGCGGCTGGAACGCAATGTTCAGGGCTCAGTTTGTTTACTACGTCGCAACAGGTATTGAAGAAATTGCCGAGGAGTTACCAGACTCATATACACTTAAACAGAATTATCCAAATCCGTTCAATCCGACCACAAAGATAGAGTATTCTCTCCCGAAAAGCGGAAATGTGAAAATAGTAATTTATGATATTTTAGGGAAGAAGATAAAAACTCTCGTGGACCAAATAGAGCAGAAGGGAAGCTACAGCATAATTTGGAACGGTGAGGATGATTTAGGAAATAAAGCGGCCTCGGGCATTTATTTTTACCGTATGGAAGCCGGAGGTTATACAGCTGTTAAAAAACTCAACCTGTTAAAATAATTGCTGAATATTAAATGATATTTTTTAAATATACCGCTTCTTTTAGCAGAGTTATTGCGCTGTTTCTGTTTTCGGGAATTTATAATCCTTTGACGGCAGAAATAAGAAAAACAGGAAATTTACTAATCGTTTTGATTATGTTAGTTTCCGCAGTTTCGATTTCCTATTCTCAGGAATCAGATATTCGCGTTAAACGGGTTATGCTTGATAAAGGGTTTTTATCCAAATTGGAAGCCCCACAACCGATTAATGCCTTCAATAAGATATCTTTACCAAATGATGTGAGAATATTTTTTGTGATCAATTTTGAAAAACAGAAATATGATACCATTATTGCGGTTCTTAAATCAGTAACTGAAAATGCCAAAATCTGGGTTGATACAATGTCAATAATAAATAATCATGTTACTTCAACTGAGATCAGCGAGATAGCGGCATATCTTGAGTTAAAAACTTATGAGGGTTCAAAAAACAGTTTAGCCGGCATTCTTCCGCTGATGAGAACTTATTTCGGTAATCCTCCCAATGTGGATGAGAACAGAATAAAAGCTGGAGGCGACGGGAAAACAAATATCCTTATAACAGATATTAAAGATGGATTGGATAACTCAGGAGAGTACATACCGGGATATTTTAATTATGAAGATGTGGATAAAAACGGAGCCGTAAGCAATGAGATGGATTTGCTCTATATCGATTCATCTCCGGGAATCTTTTACAAAGGTTCCAGAAATGCGAAAAGAATATTGCCTACTCTGGCGCATGAATTCCAGCATCTAATTCATTGGAATCACGATCCTAAAGAGTGCGTTTTTTTGAATGAAGGGCTCTCCTTGGCAGCAGAGGTTTTTTGCGGCTTCCGTGTTGATCTGCCTGAGCAAACTTTTACTAATACCAATATTTCATTATTTGATTGGAATCCGGAAAATATAAAATTAAACGAATCGCGGGCTGCATTATTTACAGAATATGTTCGTGAGCAATGCGGAGATAATTTTATTAGATATTTAATCAGTAGTCAGGATACCTGCGCCGCTGGAATTGATTCAGCCCTTGTAAATGCTGATTTACAAAATTATACATTTGAAAAATTACTCATGAATTGGAGTATCGCCAATTATGTTAATGACAAATTTCTAAACAGCAAATACGGATATAATAACAGACTTTATCATAAACCCGTTCCGGCAAAAACTCACCTTGAGCCTAATGTGCTCTCGAATTTTATCGGCGTAAATAATTTAGCCCCTGTTTACATAAAATACTCGATGGCCGAATCACTAACCGCCATTTTTCATTTTAATAAAAGTATAATTGTAAAAGCGCTTGAGATCGGCAACAGCAGTTTCAGGACCTACGAAATATCTGCGAACAATTCCTATGTCCAAAATAATTTCGGCACGCAGTACAAAGAAATTGTTTTTATCTGTCTTAATCTTCACCGAGATGTGCCGCAGATGGAATACGTTAATTACACTTCCTCCGGTAAGCGGGCAAGCAGTTATGCTGAAATTTTATATGATGACGGTGTGCCTGAGAATTTTGGGCTTTCAGGCGAAGCAGGGGTTAAGAGATTTGTCAGATTCCGTATACCACCCGGTAAACAATTAGATAGCGCCAGATTCGGATTTAAAACATTGGGAAGGGCTTTATTTCACCTATACAAAGCCACTGATACTAGTGTTGTAGCTGTGGATAATATTATTTCGCCAATTATGATGCCGGTTATCGATACATTTCCTAAATGGACAAAAGTTGATCTTACTCCTTTCAAAATTATTCCTGATTTCGATCTTGCTGCAGGCTATGAAATTTTGCCCGGAGACGCCCCGCATCCATATATTTGGGGTGATAATAGTATAGTATATGACCGAAGCATAGTTTATTTCCCATCTACTGGGTCATGGCATTCAATAAATATTAATTATCTGATACGGTTATACATGTCCGATGTAGTTCTGAAAGTGGAGAAAAACAGCGGCGCTATTCCGGATGACTTCAAATTATTCCAAAATTATCCTAATCCTTTTAATGGCGCAACTACTATAAAATTTGATTTGAATAAACGGGAGCGGGTGAGGTTGCGAATATATGACCTCCTCGGTAAGGAGGTGATTACCCTTGCTGACGAAAGTCTTAATTCGGGCAGTTACTCCGTTAAGTGGTATGGGAAAAATAAATATGCTGTAAATGTTCCGTCAGGATTGTATATTTATAGTCTTGAAACTTCAGATAGTAAGATTTTTAAAAAAATGGTTTATCTAAAATAATATTCAGAAAAGAGTAAGAAAAACGTATGAGTGAAGATTTATCAATCAAAAATAAATATGATCCAAATAATCCGTTGTTAGTTGGCGGTCAGGCAGTTATTGAGGGAGTTATGATGAAAGCTCCTCATGCAATAGCCACAGCAGTAAGACGCGCAAACGGAAACATAGAAATTAAAGCCGAACCTTACGAGTCGATTTCGGTTAAATATCCATTTCTTAAGACTCCTTTTTTACGCGGAGCAGTTAACCTAATTGAGATGATGATAATAGGGGTTAGGACCCTTAATTATTCCGCTGATATTGCTATGCAGGATGCAGAAGCCGAAGAAAATAAAGATAAACCTGAAGCAAAAAAGAAGAAATCAGGTAATTCAAATTTTATGCTCTTTTTAACCTTGCTCCTGGCTTTTGGTATTGGAATAGCTCTGTTTTTTGTTCTTCCTCTTTTTGTTACAACCAAACTATTTAATCTGGAAAATAATGTTTTGCTTTTTAATTTAGTTTCGGGCGGAATCAGGTTAGGTTTGTTATTAATTTATATTGTAGCAATCTCGAAGATGAAAGATGTCCATAGAATATTCCAGTATCATGGGGCGGAACATAAATTAGTATTTACTTTTGAACAAGGTAAAGATCTGAATGTTGAGAACGCCAAAACATTTACCACTTACCATCCGCGCTGCGGCACAAGTTTTCTTGTTGTTGTTATGTTGGTGGCAATAATAACTTTTGCATTATTGGATGCCCTGATTATCGGTCAATTGGGTTATATCAATTTACCGATCAGGCTCGCGATCCATCTCCCGTTTATTCCCATTCTCGGTGGAATTTCCTATGAGTTTATCAGGCTTTCAGCAAAAAAAACCGATACCCTATTAGGCAAAATTCTTGTTGCGCCCGGTTTATGGCTGCAGAGAATAACCACCCAGGAACCTGATGAGGCGCAGCTTGAGGTGGCATTGACTGCTCTAAACGCAGCGCTTAATTTTAAAAAAGAAGAAGCTGCCCGGTAAATTTGTAAATGATTTTATTAAGCTCCACGGAGGGAGCCTTTGATGTTTGATAAATTAGAAAAGACAGTAGAAAGATTTGAAAATATAACAACCATGTTGTCTGACCCGGATGTAATCAGCGATCAGCAGAGGTATCGTGAGTTAGGAAAAGAACGTTCCAATCTTGAGCCTATTGTAGAAAGCTATCAAAAATACAAAAAAATTGCAACTGATCTTAAGGGCAACCGTGAATTAATGAACTCAAAAGGTGATCCGGAAATAAGGGAGCTTGCCTTGATTGAGATAGCGGAACTTGAACCCAAATTAGCCGAAGCGGAAGAGGAATTGAAAGTGCTGCTGCTTCCTAAAGATCCGAATGATAGTAAAGACTGTATTGTTGAAATCCGTGCAGGTACCGGCGGTGATGAAGCAGCGCTTTTTGCCGCTGATTTGTTTAGAATGTATTCAAGATATGCTGAACGAAAGGGCTGGAAGTATGATCTTATCGATATCAACGATACCGGAATAGGCGGTTACAAAGAGGTAGTTTTTGAGCTTTCAGGTCCTGAGGCATACGGAATGATGAAATTTGAAAGCGGAGTTCACAGAGTACAGAGAGTACCCTCAACCGAAGCAAACGGCAGAATACATACATCAGCTACATCTGTTGTCGTTTTACCTGAAGTTGACGAAGTGGATGTTGATATCAGTCCAAACGACATTAGAATTGATATTTACAGAGCCGGAGGTCATGGAGGGCAGAATGTTAATAAAGTTGAAACTGCAATACGCATAACCCATCTACCGACAAATACGGTTGTAACCTGCCAGGATGAAAGGTCGCAGTTGAAAAATAAAATGAAAGCAATGAAAGTACTCAGATCGCGTATTTATGAAATGGAATTGGAGAAACAAACCAACGCCATATCTGAACAGAGGAGAACAATGGTGCGTTCAGGCGATAGAAGCGATAAAATTAGAACCTACAATTTCCCGCAAAACAGGTTAACCGATCACAGGATTGGCCTGACTCTATACAATCTGACGGATATATTAGATGGCGATTTGGATAGTATAATCGAAAAACTTCAGATAGCCGATAAGGCAGAAAAATTGAAAGAAAATGCAGAAGCTTTATAAACGTCAATAGAGGTATATCCTCTAAAATTAATTATTATCCGGTTTGCCCTGGCTTTCTTTTGTTCTCATCAGGTTGAAAAATTCTTTTAATATTGCCCTGCATTTAGTATCATTCACTCCGCTTATCACGTGAACGTTATGATTCAATCTTTTATCTTCGACTATATTATAAAGTGTTGCGCATGCTCCTGCTTTCGGATCAAATGCGCCGAATACCAATGTTGGAATTCGCGCCAGAACAATCGCGCCGGCGCACATTGCGCATGGCTCAAGTGTAACGTATAAGGTGCAGCCATCAAGCCATTTGGATTCCAGGTAACTGGCGGCAGCGGTTATGGCTATAATTTCAGCGTGAGCTGTGGGATCTTTTAGGCATTCTACCTGATTATATCCTTTACCTATGATAAGTCCATCTTTAACTATTATTGCCCCAACCGGCACCTCTCCAAGCTGGTATGCTTTCTCTGCCTCCCGGAACGCAATTTCCATATACTGTTCGTGATTTGTCATTTTACCAGTATCATCTTTTTAGTTTGAGTGAATTCTCCGCTGACAATGCGGTATAAATATGTACCGCTTGCGAGATTGGAAGCGTCCAAATTTATAGTATAGTTTCCGGAATTTTTTATTTCATCAACTAATGTCTTAATCTCCTTACCGGAAGCGTCGTATAGAATTATCTTTACGTTTCCTGATCGGGGAATGCTATAACTTATCCTTGTGGAAGGATTGAACGGATTTGGATAATTCTGTGATAAATTATATTCGGTAACTTGATTTGGATTTTCGACTCCAACAAGCGGCGCATCAACTTTAAACGACCATGTAATGGTGGTATCGTAACCTGCAATATTTTTCAGATATACTTCAACGGTATAGTTACCATTGGAATAATCACCGGTCGGATAATACTGCATCTTGTTTGAATACTTCTGAAACAAATGAGTGACATCCGAATTGTTTAGCTTTATTCGCGCAGCTCCGGTATCAATTTTTTGGTCAACCGTGTAGGATATAAATATGGTTGGTTTGCTATGGGTTACCGTTGCATTTGCAAAAGGATACAAGATTAGTGTCGCAGGTTTCCCCAAAACAGTGAGGCTGAAGGATGAATTGTTATTTGATTTTGTTACTTCGTTCAATGATCCATCCGAGTCGGTAACTAAAAAGAGGTTAAAAGTTTTTGTAGCGCTGCTGGTGGGCGGTATAAACGAAGCGCTATCCTTCAGCGAATCAACAATGCTGAGTGAAGAAAATTCTTTTTCATACAGAACTATATCGCTATTATCTATCAATTTATCTTCAGAGAGCAATACCCTTACTTTAAAGGGAGATTCAATATTCAGTGTTCCATTGTTTTTGATAGTATAACGCATCTTAATTTTACTATCCGGTTGGTAATCATATTCCCACGAGGATGCGCTCATTTTGATATCGGCAGCATTTCGCATATAGATATAGCACCAAGATGTATTTAGATTTGCATATCCATTTGAGTAGCCGGGATAATCGTATTTAATGCGTTTTGAGTTATCACGAAGGTAAGAGGAGCGGTTTCTATCTCCATAAGGATCATTAAAAATAAGAGTGCCGACTCTATCGGCATAACCTGTTAGAACAATATAATGCCCTGATGTCGTTAATGAATTCAGTAACACAAGCGGGTAACCGCCGTCTACTTCTGTTATCGCTTTTTGTACACTGGGGCTCCAATCAACACTCGACTGGAGACCATGGTTAACCAGAAGTGAAGCCATATGTCCTTTTGTATCTTCGAGCGAATTTCTGTAAATCCAGCCATATATTCCAAGACCGGTGTTATAATATCCTCCGCCTGAGCGGGTATATGAAATATTAAAGGTTACATCTCTGTAGGTGTAAACTTCACTCAGGTAATTAGCATATGGACTGTAGGATTTGTTCAAACTTTGGTAACCCCACTCAGGCAATAATTTATAAAACATTAAACCCATAAGTGCGCTTGCTGCTCCGCAGCAGCCGTCGCCGATACCGGCGCGGTCGATGCGGCAATCATATACCTGATTGAAATAAACCGAATCGAATCTAACAATAACTTTATCTACTTGAGGCTGAGAACTTTTATAAAAAGCGGAAGGTTTATACTCCATGTTCTCTGAAGTGTTATCAGTTAATTCCATTCCTGAAAGTGAGCCGGAAATCTTTGCCAATCCGGGAGCGGAAATTTTGTTACTATTTAAACGAGTGAACAGGGGAGCGCTGTTATAAAGCAGAACTGAATTATAAAATTTATCTGTGTTTGATTCTATAATTGACTTGCTCTGCCTATCTGCATTATATTTGCATATTGAGGTGGAAATTAAGTTAGCATCGGAATCGTATTTCGATTCAACAAAATAAATTTCATTGCCACTCCATTTAACAGAAGAACCTTTTGCAATGTAAACAGAATTTTTGCCCTTCACGTCATAAATGAAAATATCGGATTGGGCATTCTTATATGACAGAAATGAGCCGTCTTCTGACCATTGAGGCTCATAATAATAATCATTGCCTGAAGTGATGTACTCTCTGTAACCGTTTGAAATATCGAGCAGGAAAAATTGATTCAAATTGTTGTTTAATGCAGCAATTTCACCATTTGGAGAAATGGCGGATAAATTGGCGTAATTTCCAATATCAATTTTCTTTGCTATTGATAAATCAGGATTCAATATCCTAAGCTCGCCGCCTGCCATGAAAGCGATTTTTCCATTCAATGAAATGGATGGTACCCCGCATTGAAACAGCGGCTCTGATAACGGAATATTTTTCTTCTGATTTATATCAAACAGCATTGGAGTCTGCAACGAATTATCGCCGGAGAAATCAATATTCTTGTATAATAGAAATGCTCCGTTTGCTGAAAAAACAGCCTGATAAGAAGCGCCGAAATCCGATTCAAGGGTTATGCTTTTTCCGGAAGCAATATCAGTAAAATATAAACCTTTCCCGCAATCGCTTGTATAGACTAATGCTCCTGGAGCAGCATCAACGAGTTTGAATGTATTATTCTGAGTATAAACCAATAATGGTAATAGCAGCAAAAAAAATACTTTTTTAATCATAAATATTCCCTTTCTAAGTTACCTAAAGGTATGAAAAAAATCGCTCTAAATAAATGGAAAATTAGGGGTACAATCAATCCGCAAACTTCTTAATAAACTTTCAGTGTATAAGGATAGTTTGACAGTGATACTTTGAAAGATACGAAAAAAGCAAACAACAGAAAACGAATAAATGGACACTGAGCGAAGTCGAAGTGTCCTTTTCAGAGTGATTAAGGTGGCTTCGAGTTACCTCAGCCACCATCTAATTAAATCAGTGACAACCTCACGCGGCGGACAGCGTCCTCCATTATTAGGTATTGCGACAGTTTTCCCTGTTAAGTAGTATTAGGGGGTTAAAGCATCATGTTGTTTTACAAAGATAAAACAGCGCTAATGCTAAAAATTTAATTTGACTTTCTCATTAAAAAAAATTACAATACATAATGAAACTATCGCAGGATAAAAATGAAAAAGACAATTTGGGTTACCGGCGCCGGAAGAGGAATCGGAAAAGCTATTGCAGAAAAGTTTGTTTCCGATTTATGGAATGTAATAGCCTCTTCCCGAAATATTTCTTCCAAAGATTTTGAGGGTTTAACCAATATACCCTATCCTTTGAAGTGTGACGTAACAAAGGAGGCTGATGTTCTGGAAGCAATCGGGAATATACAACAGTTATTCGGAAGTGTGGATGTATTGGTGAATAATGCCGGTATAGGATATTTTAAGAATATTTTAGAAACCTCATTAACTGAATTTAAGGAACAGCTGGATGTAAATCTTATCGGAACTTTTTTATGTTCACAGGCTGTTATACCTATGATGATAAAAAAGAAAAAAGGAGTAATTATTAATATTATTTCGGTAGCTGGAGTAAAGGCTTTCACAAACAGCGGCTCTTACGGGGCATCTAAAGCAGGCGTTCATATGCTTTCCAAAGTTATGAGGGAAGAGCTTAAGGAGTATAACATAAAGGTTATATCCGTTATCCCGGGGGCTACCGCCACCGGTATATGGAGTCCCAGAGTTTTGGAGAAGTATTCAGATAGAATGATGAAACCTGATCATATAGCGGATGCCGTTTATAGCGCTGCAATACAGCCTGATGATATTATTACCGAAGAAATTATTTTAAGACCCATTTTGGGCGACTTATAATTATTGAATGAGGAAAAAATGGATTTATTTGACGTAACAGTGGTTGGCTCCGGACCTGTCGGTTTATACGCCGCATACTATTCCGGATTAAGAAGAATGAAAACAAAAATTGTGGATGCCCTGCCTCAGCTCGGAGGGCAGCTTACAGCGCTTTATCCTGAGAAATACATTTATGATGTAGCAGGTTTTCCAAAAGTATTGAGCAAGGAATTATCCGGTAGATTGGAGGAGCAGGCTATGCAGTATAATCCCGACGTAATACTGAATAGCAAAATCGAAAATCTAAGTATTGTATTAGATAATAAACATTCGGTGTATGAATTAAAAACGGACTCCGGAAAATCTCATTATTCAAAAACGGTAATATTATGCGTCGGCGTAGGGGCTTTTGTTCCGCGGAAGCTGGATATTTTCGATGTTGAAAGATTGGAGGGAAATGGAGTATTTTATCATGTTAATGACATTAATAAATTTGCCGGAAAAAAACTTTTGATAGTCGGCGGGGGTGATTCTGCAGTAGATTGGGCAAACATGTTTGAACCAATCGCTGAAAAGGTTACCCTCATACATCGGCGTGATGAGTTTAAAGCTCATGAAGATAATCTCAAGAAAATGATGGATTCGAGGGTTGACGTGAAGATGTGGTATGAATTGAGGGCGATTTACGGAGAAGAACATGTAAACGGAGCCTCAATTTTCAATAACCGTACTAAAGAGGAATTGAATATTGATGTTGATTTTGTATTATTGAATCTTGGTTTTATCGCAAATCTGGGGAATATAAAAAGCTGGGGATTGAATATCGTAAGAAACAGTATCTCGGTTGGAACAACAATGCAGACAAATTTTCCGGGAATTTTTGCGGCAGGCGATATTGTTGACTACGAAGGAAAGCTTAAACTTATTTCCACCGGATTCGGAGAAGCTGCCGTAGCGGTGAATTATGCAAAAAACTTTATGGATCCAAAGGCAAAAGTATTTCCGGGCCATAGCAGTGATCATAAGTAGAGCCGTTAGTTAGAAAAATCGGGTAAAAAATAATGGTTGAAAAAAAAATTATTTGACTTTTACAGCTAAGGATTGTATTATAAATATGAAGGTATTTTATACGCTGAATAGTTTGGTTGTTTTAACCGGTAATGATGTTTTTAGTATTTAACTATGTATTAATTATCATGGAGGTTACTATGAGAAAGCGCATGATCCTTGACCCAATCGAATCGATCCGTGAACTGAGATTTAAATTCATCAAAGAAACTAATTATCAAACCAATAAATATACTAAGCAGATTAGACGCGCTACAAGACAACTGCTTCATAAACAAAAAATGGAGCCGAAAATTATGGAAATGTAATTCCTGGTTTAATAATGAATTTTTGTTATTTCACCCAGGAAGAATGAAATACCGAATCCCGCATTTATAGTTGATAATCTTTCAAGACCTTTGAAATGATAATTATACTGAATGTATGGATTCAAAGTAAAAATATCAAATACGTTTATCCGGGTTTCGATTTCAGGTGTTACAGCGTAATACCAAATGCCTTTAGAGAGATCTAATGAAGGAGATTTAATCTGATAATCGAAACCCAGATAATATAAATTAAACGATAAATCCCAATCCTCATTAACCCTGTAATTCACTCCCGAACCAAAACTAAAATAAATGTTATAAAAATTATCATCGCTATATTTTCCGGTATAAGCCGCATAAGCGATATTGCTAACTATACTCCATGAAAATCTTGGACCGAAGAAAATTCCTTCGATGTCCAATTTTTCGTTTTTTTCAAGTATATCTTTAAATGAGTTGTGAGTAAGCAAAAGATGTTGCTTTTCGTAAAGAGGCTCTTTTACAGAAAAATTGAATTTCGTCTTAATGCCAAATCCAAAAGAATAATTGTATATATCCTTTTCCTGTCCCTCAAGTATGAACGATACTGGTTGAAAATTCAGGGTTGTATAAAAATTGCTGTATGTTCTCTCTACAAACGTATGCACCATCTCCGGTGTAGGACCAAGCAATGAGTATGACTGGTAAATGTAGGGGGCTGGAGTATAATTCTCGGGAATATTTTCATCTTTAGGTTCCCATAGCTGCCTGTAAACCTCGTTATAATTTAGGGCAAAATACATCCTGAAATTTTGAAGGTTCTGCTCTTTCGGAAGGTTCAAGGCGTTGCCCTGCGGTTTTATTTTTCCGCTGAAAATATTCTGAATGGTTGTATTCGAAATCAAAATAGGATCAATTGAAGTAGAAATTTTTTCTGCAAACTTTGCATCGTTTGTAAGCTGGTTGCCTCTGAATGCGTTGTTCCGGTCGAATTCTTTCTGAGCTTGCTCTTTTATTTCGTTCGATTTGTTTATCCAGTGCTCTCTCCAATAATCTGCAAGAGTAGAATTAATTTTATCCTCATCGCTCGATAAAACATCAGTAAGGGTCTTTATCTTGGCAGCGCTCCAATTATTGTGTTTAGCATACCTGTAGATAAGGTTTGAACAGCTTATCCATCGGTATTTGCTGTTTTCATTTTTAAAAATGGAATAGTTGATTATTCTATCATTTTGAGCATTAACGAAAGCATGGATTGCAATCAGCGCGGCAATAGTCAGTATAATTTTTCTCATTAGTCCGGATATTTATTAAAACTTACTTAAGTTAAAAAAACTTTTCTAAATAGTCAATTAAAATTGGATCTTATTATATTATCGGTTTTTATTCCGTTTTATTGAATAAGTTTTTTATTTTGATACGCTTTTTCTGAGGAAGTAGACAAACGCTATCACCGCCAGCAAAATCCACAAAACCGCCCATGCTAATGCCGGAATTCCGGTTAAAGCGTATAGGGCGTCTGCATCGCTGCCTCTGTACTGGGTTGTGAAGAGATCTTCTTTAATATCTATCAATACATAGAAGCATGAACAGATTCCGATAAATTTCAATATCCATTCAAGTATGAAGGAGGGGAGAAAGAAGGATAAAACAAGCAGTATTATTCCAAACGAAAAACCGAAAATTAATCCAAAAGAATTACGGACATAGAATATTGTTACCAAAATAACTATGGCGGCTAAAATTAATCCCAGAAGCTTGCTGTTTTTAGATTTTGATGCCTGCACCAGTAGTAATCCTCCAAGCAGAATGCTTCCTAGATAGCCGGCGCTTGCAATAACGAAGGCATTGCCGCCCTGTGTATAACATACTCCGCCTATCAGATAGCTGATTTCGACTTTTACTATTTTTCCGCCTGTTACTACTGCTGCAATTCCATGCGATAGCTCATGCAAAAAAACTACGAATAGCTTAATGGGGTACACCACTATTGTATTCCAGAAGAAAAACGCTAAAATGCTTAGCGCAATAAGAATAAGTATTTGTCTGTTTAGTTTCATAATAGTACTGAAAATAGCCGGTTCAACCAATAAGATTGAACCGGCAATGTTTTGATTTTTATTTCAATTTTACTTCGTCTTCCAATGTTCTCCATTTTGTAGGAGCCCATTTAGTTTCAGAGCCGTCCGGCTGCAATGTATGGGATGTAGGGGTTGCATCATGAATTATCTGTCCTTTATAAATGAACCTCATGAATGTAACCGCGGAGTAAGATAGAGCGCCGTTATTTTCGGTCAAATGCAGGAAATGAGCGTCAGTTTCGAGATCAGTAAATTTAATTTTTCCGGATTCGTATGTATATCTCGGTCTGCCGTTAGGTTTGGCAATTTCTTTTTCGAAGTCAAGTTTTACTACAAGACATTCTCTGGTTTTACCGCTCTTGAACTCAATGCATAAACCGTTATGGTCTTCGGATTCTGAAATCTTGAATTTCTTCATCAATGAATCAACGCTCTCTTTTTCCGTATGCGGATACAAAATAGTTACAAAGGTTTCGATATCGCCGACTCTGTAATTGCTTGCAACCGATTGATAAATTCCAATTTCTTGCTGGTGATGTCTCTCTTCCTCAAATGTTCCAATTGATTTGAGTTTATTATCAGGGAAATAGATGAGTAAAGATTTATCTTTCGGAAGCTGCTCGTTCTGTATTTTGTTTATTCTGGTATCAAAATAATTATCGCCCTTGCTCAGAATTGTTTCGGTATGCCATATATTTGAATAGGTAAGATAATCATCCTGAAGAGCTTTATTGATATCGACAACAACAAAGAAATCTTTTTCTTTAAAGTAAGCAATTACTCTGTCATTTGAAAATCCGGTCTTTTCATCTGTAACTCTCGTTCTGCTGATATCAACCTTATTCAATGTTACAAAATCAATTTTCTGACTCTTTACATTTCTGTATGCCCCTGAGTTACGGATGAATTCGTACATTGATTGCTTTGTATCCATCTTGTATTTTCTGCCGACCATTTTGTTGTGATAATAGTCCGCTCTGTATGCGCCCCACTGACCCGATGGAAGAGCTGATCTGTATCCGCCATCATGCAGAAGAACAGATTTTCCGCTCATGAGAAGATTAATACTGTTTTCATCATTATGTCCGTGATGCATTTTTTCTTCTTCAACGCAAATGGTATTTCTAAGATAGTATTTGCTCATGAAACCGCCGTCGCCTTCCGACTGGTAATTATGAAGCAGATAGGTGCTTTCTTTATCCCATCCGTTTCTGAAAACAATTTTCTTGCCGACAAGATCATCCAATACTTCGCGGCTAAGGTCTGTTGGTTCTTTCGGTTCTATATCATCGCTGCACCAATTGTATGCATCTGTGAATGCTGATGCGGCTACCACGCCCAAAGGAAAAACGTCATAAATACGGTTAACTACGGAGGTGAAATTCTTTGACTGCTGAGTCTGGATTTCAACTGCTCTTTCCAGCATTTTCTTTGCGGCATATTTGTATTTTGGATTTCTGTACAGAGTTGCGGCTTTTTCAAATACAGGAATGAATCTATCCCAACCGTTGTTCCATATTCCATCGCCGAAATCAGCAAAATTTCCGTTAGGGGCAATAAGCTGTAAATAATAATCGAAATAATATTTAAGCAATGGAGAATCTAAAAAGTTCTGATCGTTGGAGAATTCGGCGTATGTAAGCATGGCGTATAACCAAACGGGGTGATATACCGAAGCGTCCTCAACTTCCCATCCGGTAAGGTTATCCTTTGCAATAACCTCTGCGGCTTGTTTCCATTTTTTTGCATTAGCATGGTTTGGGAATGCCAAAGAAGCAATATAAAAAGCGTTTGCCCTAAGCATAGCCCTGTTATGAGCGCCCCACTCAGGAAAGTTAAACGTAAAATCAACGCTGAATGCGAGATCTTTTTCGATTTTAGCCTGCTGGGTTTTTGATAATACCTTCGCATCCTTGATTCTAAGATATGCTCTGGAATACTGGGTCATATAGAAAAAATTGGAAAGCGAGGGAACTCCGCTTTTATATTCAACTCTTTTCTTTCTTGCCTCTTCAGGATAATATTTTCTGAGGTCGCCGTACTCGGCTAAAATTTTTCCTGCATCTTCTGCATATTTTTTATCTTTAGTTTCCTGATATAAAAATCCAAGAAGGTCTGCCAGGTAAACCGGCTGTCCGGGAGCGTCATAACCCCAAAGGGTGTGGAATGTCTGATCCTTTGTCCATTTTTCAATTACTTGCGGATATTCTTTCAATCCCATCTCAGCGGCATCTTTAATGTAGCGCAGGTAGTCTTCTTTCTTGTTCTGTGATAATAATACTTGTGTAGCCATAGTTAATACCAATAATAATTTAATAAAATTTTTCATTTCACCTCTTGTGTTTATCGAAACACTCCAATTTAAAAAAAAGTAACGTTACTTGCAATATTATACGGAAGTAAATAATTACTCATTGAAATATTACTAAAAATTCACGAACTTATGAAAAATGAAAGGAATTTATGCCTGAAATATTAGCTCCTGTCCGTGATAGGGCATCGCTTGTTGCCGCTATAGATGCCGGAGCCGATTCGGTTTACTTCGGTCTCGGTGAAATGAATATGCGCGCTTCGTCCAAGGGAATTAAACTTAACGAACTTAACGATGTGGTTGCTTACGCCCACGGCAGGAATGTAAATGTTTATATCACACTAAACGTGGTAGTTTATGAAAACGAACTAAAAAAGATAGATGAGTTTCTAATCAGATGCAAACAAGCAGCGGTTGATGCTGTTATCTGCTGGGATTTTGCAGTAATAGAAAAATGCAAAGAGCATGGCATTCCGTTTCACATTTCTACACAGGCAAGTATATCAAATAGTCAATCTGCAAGGTATTACGAAAAACTGGGGGCTTCATGCATAGTTTTAGCCCGTGAATGCACCCTTGATCAAATAGCCGCGATTAAGAAAAAAGTTAAGACAAAAGTTGAGGTATTCATTCATGGCGCTATGTGCGTATCGGTTTCCGGCAGATGCTTTATTTCACAATTCCTGCATTGTAAATCCGCCAATCGCGGTGAGTGTCTGCAGCCATGCAGGAGGGAATATATTGTAACCGAAAAAGAGACAGGTTACCAATTGGAACTCGATAATCATTTTGTGATGAGCCCAAAAGATTTGTGCACGCTTGGAGTAATAGATAAACTTATTGATACGGGCGCAGATGTTTTCAAGATAGAGGGGAGAAGCAGATCGGCTGAATATGTTTCGGTTGTGGTAAAAGCCTACCGTAAAGCAATCAATGCCGTATCGGAGAAAAATTATACTTCCGAATTAATTGATGAATTGCTGATTGAGGTATCGAAGGTCTATAACCGCGAGTTCAGCGACGGATTTTTATATGGAATGCCCTCCAGCGATGCATGGGCTAAGGTGGATGGTAACATTTCAAAAGAGAAAAAAGAGTATGTGGGCAAAGTGGTAAACTACTATCCGAAAAGCCGCATTGCTTACATCAATGTTGAATCAAATGATATTATGGTAAACGATAAAATATTTATTCAGGGACCAACCACCGGTCTCATGGAAACCATCATTTCCGAAATAAGGGTTGATAACATTATTGTTAATGCAGTTAAAAGAGGCGAAGCCACCTTTCCGGTTAATTCCAAAGTAAGACCAAACGACATGGTTTTCAGGGTGAGGATGTAAAAACGATAATTTTTTAACTCTTTGATTTATTATGAAAAATATGTATATTTAATCGAGATTCTCTCATTTACCAAACCTTTCATTAAATGAGGAGACATAAAATGCATATCAAGGGCGGTTTTGAAAAAGCAAAAGAGTATATCGAGTCTCATTCGAGGCTTGGGAATGATAAGATTCCACAGGGACCCTGTATTACAATTTCACGTGAGACAGGCGCCGGATCTGATTTAGTATCGGAATATCTTATCGATTTCTTTAAAGAAAAAAGTAAAATTATGAACATTGATTGGAGTGTATTCGACCGGAATCTGATTGAAAAGGTAATCGAAGATCATAACCTTCCGGGAACGCTGAATGATTATTTCAGTGAAGAAAAAAAATCCAAATTCGCATCTATGATTAATGAACTCTTCGGTGTTCATCCCCCGTTATGGAGCATACTTCAGAAGACAAGCTCAACAATTCTAAATTTAGCTCAGGTAGGTTATGTTATAATCGTTGGGAGAGGAGCTAATATAATAACCGCAAAATTGAAAAACTGCATCCATATCCGTCTGACGGCTAATCTGGAGGATAGAATCCATCACGTGGAAAACCATTACAGCGTCGGTAGAAAAGAAGCGATTGAGTTTATCAAGAAGGAGGATACGAACCGCAGAAATTACATCCTGACAAATTTTAAAAAGCAGATCGATGATCCTTCGATATACCACCTGATCATCAACACAAGTATGCTTAACCATAAAGAGACGGCAGAGGTTATCGGTACGCTGGCTGAAAGCAGATTCCGGGATTTATTTGGCAAAGAATAATGATTAAGCTGCTTCCTTTGATTCTTCTTTTATGTTCCTGTTCGGGATTGAAATATACAGAGAGCTGCGTTCCTTTAAGCGGTAAAGAAATAATCTCCTTTTTAGATACTCTCAGTTTAGGGGTTAGGGAAGATGCTATATTGGAATTTGTGAAGAAAGGAAATATACCGGAGTTTTTAAACTGCTATCAGGAAATAGTCGTTTTGGATACCATAAACGGAAACAAAACGGAATTAAAGTATTACGTTTCACCGGATTACTTTTCACTGGGAAATAATTCCGGTTATTTTCTCACTCCCGTTACTCCATTAACGGCTCAAAAGATTGCAGACCATTTTAACTGCATTTTGCCTACCGCAAAAATGTCAGATCAGATTTATAAGGCATCAGAAATAAAATATAATCCCCAACCCATCAAACCGAGTCCCGGGATGATCACAATAAAAGTTTTTGCAGATCATAACGATTCGATTATCGCGCAGCGGAAAAAATATTTTAATGATATCTCTCTTACTGCTCTATCGGCAGGACATAAGAAGGATGTCGTTATTTCAAATTCCATTTATACCAATCTAAAAACAAAAGTACCCAAACCTGTAGTCATTTATGGCTGGCATAAATTGGATGGCAAACCGATTCAGCCGCTTTATAACGGTCATGATGAAAAGTATGCGGATTACAGCCATGGAATAAGATTGATAAAAAGGAGCGCCCTACTGAACGGTAAAGAGGTTGATCTGGTTCAAATCCTGAAGGATTCCATTTTGTGCAATCTGATTAGCGGTGAAGGGGTGATTGATAAAGCCTATTATGAGGTAAAATGTTTAGGATTGTAAAACTAATAATTCTATAGCGTTTTTCCGGAAAATTTATTATTTTTATTTTTTAATTTTTGGGAATTTGCTCTATGCAAAAAACAGCTTATCTTTATGTCTGTGATACATTATCTGACTGGGAGACCGGTTATTTAACCGCAGAATTGAATACGAACCGGTTTTCAAAGAAGGGAGCCGATGAATTTAAAGTAAAAACGGTCGCAATTTCAGAAGCGCCTATAAGGACGATGGGAGGCATAACGATAGTGCCAGATATGACAATAAAGGACATCTCGTCTGCCGGGGCGGGAGTATTAATTCTTCCCGGCGGTGAAACATGGCTTGAGCCTCAACAGACCGGAATATTAAATATCGCAAAAGAGTTTTTATCAAATAATATTCTGGTTGTTGCTATTTGCGGCGCTACAATGGGTTTGGCAAAAGCAGGTTGTCTGGAGGAGAGGGCACATACGAGCAATAATCTAGCATACCTGAAATCGGTCTGCCCAAATTATACAGGTGAGTCGTTTTATAAGGAAGAACCGGCTGTAATTGATAATTGTTTGATAACGGCATCCGGTACGGCTCCTCTTCAGTTTGCATACCTGGCTATTAAACATCTCGGTATTTATTCTGAAGCTACTCTGGATGCATGGTATAATCTTCATCTTACCCATGAGGATAAATATTTTTATGCTCTTATGAAATCAATGGAAGAATAAATATTATAATATATATTAGTAATTTCGGAATTTCCCATGAAACATAAAAACATAATAACTGTATTAGCTTTTATAATTGCTCTTTTTTCCGGGTTAGCTTCTTCAATGGGAATATTTTCTCATGATGGAAACGGACCCTATAAATATGAAACAATCAGAGGGAAAGAAATTACCATTTATGGGGTTGGTTTATATAAGCATATGTCAGCCGAAGTCGCTCCACAGGGTATTGCTCAGGATTACGTGACTTTTTTTGTTGCAATTCCTTTCTTTCTCATATCTCTATTTTTCGCTCGAAAGGGATCGATACAGGGGAGATATCTATTGGCTGGGTCAGCAGGATATTTTTTTGTTACTTACATGTTTTATATGACGATGGGCATGTATAATATTATGTTCCTCCCATACGTTATTTTGTGTGGTTCATCTTTTATTGCGCTTTACCTGATTTTAAATTCCTTTGATACTGCAAACATAAAGAAAATTTTTAATGAAAAAACTCCTGTAAAACTAACTGGTGGCTTTTTACTATTTAATTCAATTTCTATTACATTTTTGTGGCTCGGTATTGTTATACCGCCTTTACTGGATGGTTCGGTTATTCCGGTACAGGTTGAGCATTATACCACATTGATAGTACAGGGATTCGATTTGTCTCTGCTGTTACCTACCGCATTTATCTCTGCTGTTTTGTTAATCAGGAAACAGCCTGCGGGTTACCTTTTTGCTCCTGTTTATTTTGTTTTTCTTTCCATCCTTATGAGCGCGCTTACTGCAAAGATTTTTGCGATGTCAACACTTGGTTACAATGTGATTCCTGCTATATTTATTATACCTTTTTTCAATTTAGCGGCGATATTATGCGCATTTGCGCTATTAAACAATATTAAGAATGAATGAATTTCCTCTACATATTAACCGCAATTTTATCCAAAACAGAACGGTTATTGTAGATATAGCGTTCCTTTTTTTCTTCTTTTATTTTATTGACTTCGACTAATATCAATCCATCAATACAATTGTTGAATAATGTATCAATATTGAAATCGAAAAATTTTACTCCATTATCGATACATAATTCGGAATATTGCTTGTATAATGGAGGTATGGAGAAACCGAAAGTTTTGATTAGTGTCTTCAGAGTTTTTAAATCTAAATGATAATTGTCGCTGTGAAAAATTTGTTTCATTTCTTCATTGGTTTTGGCGGATAGAACATATCTGTTTTTTGCGCTTATTTCGTTTCCATAAATTCCAAACCATTTGCTATAAAAGTAAACAATCATTTCCTTTACTTCATCCGGAAATGATGCGCTTAAGCTGACTGGACCAAACATATATCTTATATTGGGATTATGATAAAGATAGGCTCCGATACCCATCCACAGATAATCCAATGCGCTTGAATTCCAGTATTTTTTTTGAACAAAACTTCTACCCAGTTCAATAGAGTGGGGGATATAATTATTAATAAATTCCTCCGAATAATTGAAAAGGGTAGCGGAATAGAGTCCGTTTATACCTTTGGTTTTAAGAATCGATTCACCGGTACATATTCTATAAGCGCCGATTATATCAAGTTCATTGTCATCCCATATAAAAATATGTTTGTAATGAGAATCGAAGGAATCGGCATCAGCTTTATTGCCTGTTCCTTCTCCTACCTTTCTAAATGTTATTTCCCTTAATCTGGTAATCTCTCTTATAATTGATGGAGCTGAATCGGAATCTGTAATATAAATACCATAACCGTTTTTAGTTCGTCCCAGCAGGGTTGTTTTTTCTAGTTCTCTTTTCAGCAATTTCCGGTCTACAGGAAAAATGATATTTCTTTCAGTTTTAAAAATTCCTTTTTGATTCAATCCAATTTTATAAACATGTTTCTTCAGCAGTTTGGTCTCTGTTTTGATATCAATAATATCAGACTCAAATGCCCGGTGCGGAATATAATCACCGATTTTGAATTCAATGCTTTTGCCTCTCTGCCGGAACATCTCTCCGGGAAGAAGCAGTCTGGAAAAACTTTTCGATATAATTGAAACGACATAGAAAAGCAGTGAATTTCTACCCTTTATAAAAACCGGCAATATTGGCGCGCTGCATTTGCGGGCAAAATGGAGGGGACCCTTTTGCCATTTTGGATCTTTGATTCCATCGATTCTCAGGCGGGATACCTCGGCGCCCGGAAAAAAGATTACGCACTCCTCATTATTGAGTGCCTCTTCCATTTTAATTATATAGTCACGTTGAATTCTGGTAGATTCAATATTGAATGGTATGAAAAGATCACTGAGCGGAGTAAGGTATTGCAATATCTCATTAGCAACAATTCTTACATCTCTTCTTATTTCACCTATTGCTTTTAGGAGAGCCAGACCATCAAACGAGCCAAGAGGGTGGTTAGCCACCACAATTAGTCTACCTTCGGAAGGAATTTTTTGTACATCTTTATTTGAGACAATGTATGTGAAATCAAAATGCTCAAATGCTTCTTCAATGAACTCGAAATTCTTTTTTTCACCATTCTTTGTAAGAAATGAATTGATTTCTTTTTGGTGTATCAGCCTCTCAAAGAAGGTGATTAAAAGTTTACGTACAGGAAACGGATATTTTTTTGAAAAATCCGGATACCTGTTTTCGATTATTCTTTTGACTGAAATCGTTTCCATACTCCTCCCGTTAATATGTAAATTCCGAAAAAATTATTTGGTTCTTCTTAATTTGTTGCGCGAGGATATCTCGCTATCATAAACACGTTTAATACCATCACCGAGAGAGTTCTCTATGTCCCTGATATTCCTTATCAATCGATGCATACCCATAATCTCAACCGAAGCGGCCTGATCGGTTCCCCACATAGTTCTATCAAGGGTTATATGCCGTTCTACAAATGAGGCTCCAAGGGTAAGCGCAGCCCAAGTTGGCGATAAACCTACCTCGTGACCCGAATATCCTATTGGAACGCCGGGAAATTGGTTTATAAGCGTCGTTATCATTCTAAGATTAAGCTCTTCCGGTTTACATGGATAAGTTGAAGTTGAATGAGCTATCATCAGGTTTTCTTTTCCCAACTGTTCAACAGCATTTTCGATTTCTTCTGATGATGACATACCGGTGGAAATCATAAGCGGTTTACCTGTCTCTTTTTTCTTTTTCAGGAGTGATATATCAGTTAATGAAGCAGAAGCTCCTTTATACATCACAGGACTAAACTGTTCAATAAAATCTACAGCTTCTTCATCCCAGCACGATGCGAACCAGTCTATACCTCTATCCTTGCAGTATCTGTCTATTTCTTTATATTCATCGTACCCAAATTCCATTTTTCTTCTATATTCGATATAGGTCAATCTGCCCCAAGGTGTGTCTCTTTCTATTTCCCATTGGTCCTTGGGCACGCAGAGTTCGGGGGTTCTTTTTTGAAATTTCACAGCATCACAACCTGCGAATAATGCTCCGTCAATCATTTTTTTGGCAAGCTCCAGGGATGCGTTATGATTGATGCCTATTTCTGCAATAATATAACAGGGCATGCCGTAACCAATGATTTTATTTCCAACTTTTAATTTATTCATAAATATCCTTGTTTGTTTTCATGAAAATAATTAATTCGCAAAAATCCCGGAAAGCTCCATTCCCGCCTCTGTTTTCTGTTACGAAATCCACAATAGCTTTTACCTCGGGCATAGCATCATTAGGCGCTGCTGACATGCCAACCAACTTAATAATATCAATATCATTGGTATCGTCTCCAATGTAGGCAATTTCTTCAGGACTCAAATTTCTTTTTTTGCAAATCTGTTTTAGAATATCAGCTTTGTTTTTAATACCAAGGTGGAGTTCTTCGATTCCAAGTTTTTCTGCTCTGCGTGATACGATGAGAGAGTTCTCTCCGGTAATAATTCCGGTTTTTACGCTTACCAGAGTTCTCAATCTTTCCACACCCATACCATCTCGAATAGAAAAGCGTTTGAGTTCCTCTCCAATTGAAGAATAATAAACACCGGTATCTGTCATTACGCCATCGATATCGGTTATCAGCATTTTTATTTTCTCTGATTTTTGAAAAAGAATTTTTCTGTCTACCATATTGTCCAGCCTCCATCTATTACAAGATTTGCTCCGGTCATATATGAAGAAGCATCGCTGGCTAAGAAGATTATTCCGCCATGATAATCGGTTGGCTTTGCCATCCGTTTAAGTGGTGTACGTTGAGCGTAATTATCTTTGAAATATTGATCCTGGTTATTATCCACACCGCCGGGTGAGAGAGCGTTTACCCTGATGCCGGTATTACCCCAATACGCGGCTAAATATTTTGTAAAGGAAATGATTGCTCCTTTGGTTGCAGAATAGGCGGGGGGTTTATAGAAAGCTTGTTGCCCGTTCTGTTTTTTGTAGAGATCCTGGTTTGGCGCAACAATACCATAGGTTGAAGCAATATTGATTATGCTGCCCTTCTTTTTCCGGGACATTTCAGTTCCAATAATTTGACAGCACTTAAAGACGCCGGTTAGATTTACAGATAGAGATTTCTCCCACATCTCAAAAGGATAATTTTCGAATTTTGATTTTTCAAAGGACGTTTTAGGATTTTCAAACATGTCATTAATTGCCGCATTGTTTACCAGGATATCAATATGGCCGAACTCATCAAGAATTATGTCGCGGCTCTCTTTTATTGAATATTCGTCACTTACATCCAAATAGCAGCCAATTGATTTTGTCTTTAGCCTGGCAGCATATTTTTCACACTTATTTCTATCAAGATCACAAACTATCACATTAGCGCCCGCGTATGATAAAGCTTTGCAGTGCTCTTTACCCAATAATCCCAGAGCGCCGGTAACAATTGCGGTTTTGTTTTTCAGGTCAAATAATTTCATATTATATTTTCGGTTTAGTATTAAAGTTACTGGTTTTTCTGAATACCGGTTCGACAGGTATACCCTTCAAATATTTTCCTATATTCTTTTCATCTAATGCTTTTTTTAATATAGGAAGAGCATCCCTATAGGCTTTCAATGTATACTCAATATCGGCATCAGAGTGCGAATATGAAATAGTATGGAATCCTGACCATAATATTCCTCTTTTGAAAAGCTCCTGCTGAAGCAGTGATTTCATTTCTAAACCATTGAAGTCCGGATGATTAAAGGTAACCATTGTTCTGTAAGGATAACCAATACAGCTTAGGTAGGGCAAATCAAAAGAGATAAACATTTTGTTTAATTCTTCTTTTAGATAACCTCCCAATTTATTCATGTATTGAGGAACATTTTTTTCTTTTAATTCCGTTACAGTCGCTTTAACCGCTGCCAATGATAGAGCTTCACCGCCAAACGTTGTGAAGAAAAAAACATCTTTATCTAAAAGCTGCATTATATCTTTTCTGCCTGTTATAATGCTTATCGGCATACCGTTTGCAACAGCTTTAGAATAACATGCCAGGTCAGGTTTTATGTTGAAGTATTCCTGAGCTCCGCCTAATGCCAATCTGAATCCGGTCCACATTTCGTCGAAAATAAGAAGTGTTCCATTTCGTTTACATAAATCCTGCAATTTATTAAGGAAGTCATTTTTTGGTTCCTCAAATACCACCGGTTCAAGTATTACGCAGGCAGTATCCTCATCAAGGGAGTCTTCAACGGATTGAATGTCATTATAGTTAAATGTAAAAGTGTAATTCTGCACAGCCTGGGGAATTCCTTTGTTCCTGTCAGTAACGCTTATGTACCAATCATGCCAGCCGTGGTAGCCGCAACAGAGTACTTTGTTCCGACCTGTAAAAGCTCTTGCCAATCTCACTGAAACACTGGCTGCATCACATCCGGATTTGCTGTATCTAACCGATTCAGCGTTAGGTATGAGATCACGGAGCATTTCTGCAATCTCGACTTCGAGGGGATGCATCATTGAAAAGGTAATTCCATCCTTTAATTGTTCAATAATTGCTTCATCAACTTTATCATAAGCGTAACCGAGCGAGAGAGGCCCGATTCCCATATTGTAATCAATATATTCATTTCCATCAACATCCCAAACATGGCTTCTTTTACCTCTTGTGAGATATTTTGGAGCCACGCCATTAATATACTGCGCCGGACCTTTTGCCAAAGTTTGGGTATATGCCGGTATAAGTCCTGTGGCTCTATCGTATAGTTTATTCGATTCGGTTATATCAGGATAGTTAGAATTTAAATCAACTTTATTTGCCATATTATTTTTTACCTAATTTTGTTAATATTTTGTCGCTGATTATTTGCGCCGTGAAACCTTCATGATCCAATAATTCATTCATCAAGCAAGGCTTAAACCAGTTTTTTGCTAGATTTATACCAAGGTGATTGATACTGATTTTACGGTTCATTACAATTTCAGAAAGAATGCTTGCTAAACCTCCGGTTGCAAAATGATCCTCAATTGTTACAACTATTCTTGAGTCCTTTACCGACTCGCAGATTAACTCTTCATCAAATGGAAAAAGGGTCCTCAGATTGATAACCTTTACTGAATACCCCTTCGAAGTCAGTAAAATTGCTGATTTGAAGGTTTCGGTAAACATGAAACCATAGGTGATAAGCACTATATCACCTTTACCAAAGACTTCTGCCTTACCGATTTCAAAATTATTGCTATGTTCGACTATATGGGGAGAGGTATTATATCGGATGTAAAATGGTTTTCCGGATAGCAATATTTTCTCGATGCATTTATTCATATCGTCATCATCTGCCGGGCAGAAGATATTCATATTTGGAATTCCCCGCATCAATGAAATGTCTTCAATTGCCTGATGTGTTGGACCGTTTCCATCAGATAGAAATCCAGGAATTGATCCGACCAAAATAACGGGTAGATTTTGTAGTCCGATATTCGTTCGAATAAATTCAAATGCTCTCATTGTTAAAAAGGGCGCTAATGCGTGAACTACCGGTATTCTGCCCATAAGCGCAAGACCTGAGGCGATGCCTATCAACGACTGTTCTGAAATTCCAGTATCAATATATCTTTCTCCCAAGTGTTCGGGAAGATTTCTTATTGCAATTCTGTTTTCAGCAGTCATAACGATAAAGCGCTCGTCCTTCAATGCTAATTCTTTTAATTTTTCTTCGTAATTCATATTTTATCTTAATTATTCCTGTGAAGTTCATTTAAAAGTGAATTTATTTCTTCCTTTGAAAGGTTACAGAACCATTTGTCTGTTCTGTTCTCTATGCTCGGAAGAGCTTTGCCTCTGGTAGTATTGGCAATTATTACATTTGTTTTATCACAATCGAGATTTGATTTTAAAAAAGCCTCATTCATTTCATCGAACGAATGCCCATCTATATTTTGAACATTCAACCCAAAGGATAAGAGCTTCAGTTCAAGCGGTTCAAGTGGAATCAAGTCTTCGGTTTTTTTGTTCGCCTGAATTCTGTTGCGGTCGATTATGATTGTTAAATTGCTTAACCTGTATGCAGAGGCGATCAAAAAACTTTCCCAATTTGATCCTTCGTTAAGTTCTCCATCTCCCATAAGGCAGATGACTTTATTCGGCAATTTACGAAGCTTTAAATCCAATGCAACGCCTATTGATAAGGATAAAAGTTGACCAAGGCTGCCGGAATGATATTCAATACCGGGTATTTTTCTATTCGGGTGCCAGTATATATCATCAGAAGCTTT
>Ga0351884_1064_pt1 | contig 33376 bp, 29 predicted proteins | sample BONcelFGM3001F15_FD_206773 | JGI IMG/M metagenome (GOLD analysis project Ga0351884, IMG submission 206773) | Enriched cells from coal bed in the Powder River Basin, Montana, United States - BONCAT cells FGM rep3 HSBNCT.FGM.300.1.F15 ...
CCGTCCATCTCGACCAGCGGTACCGCCATTTTGATTTTCACCATGCGTTTCTCCTTTGCGCTTAAAAATATTAATACCCGAATAGTTTACAATAAATCCGCCTTTTGTGCAACTAAGTAACCCCTTCTTTTTCACTGCCTTCCTTTTTTCTAAAAGAAAGGTAAGAGTAAAAAACCGCGAATATTCGCGGTTTTATCTCTCAAATCTCTATCACTTCAATCCCGTCCATTGCTTTTAGCACCAGCTCCTCCATCGGCAATCGGGCTTCGGAGCGTTCGATGCGCGCAAGCTTTGGATGGGTCACCGGGTGCTTGGGCACAAACACCGTGCAGCAGTCCTCGTAGGGCAGAATGGATGTTTCATAAGTGCCGATCGCCGCTGCGCGCTCCATAATCTCCAGCTTGTCCATGCCTATGAGCGGCCGCAGGATGGGCATATCGGCCACCGCACCGGTCACGTTCATGCTGTCCAGCGTCTGGCTGGCCACCTGGCCGATGCTCTCCCCGGTCACCAGCGCGGCCGCGCCCACGGCGCGGGCCACCCGCAGGGCGATCCGCATCATAAACCTGCGCATGATGATCACCAGTTCCTCGTGCGGGCATTTCTGGTATATCTCTGTCTGTATCTCGGTAAAGTGCACCACGTGCAGCCGTATGGGCCCGGCATATTTGGCGATGATCCCCGTAAGGGCCATTACCTTCTGCTTGGCAGCCTCGCTGGTATACGGCGGACTCATAAAATGAACGGCATCCAGCGAAACGCCGCGTTTGGCGGTCATGTGCCCCGCCACCGGGCTGTCGAACCCGCCCGAAAGCAGCAGCACCGCGCGCCCGCTGCATCCCGAAGGCAGCCCTCCCTGCCCCGGGAGAATGTCGGTATAGCATAACGCCTGCTCGCGCACCTCAATATATACGCTGATCCGGGGATGGTGCACGTCCACCGAAAGTCCGGGCAACCGATCAAGCAGATAGCCGCCGGTTTCGGCACAGATCTGCATGGAATTCAAAGGGAACCGCTTGTCCGCACGCTTGGCGACCACCTTGAAAGTATCTTCCTGTATACCGTCCTTTTTTAGCCGCGCCTGCAATATCTCCAGGCATTTTGCGTTGATCTCCTTCATAGTCTTGCCGGCCTCAAACGCCGGGCTCATGGAATGGATACCGAACACAAAAGACAAGGCGCGCATCACAGCAGGACCGTCTTCCTCCGCAAATCCCTTCACGTAAAAACGCCCTTCCCCGCGCGATACCAACGCATCCGGAAAATCGTCAAGCGCCCGTTTCATATTGCGGACCAGCGCCCTTTCAAAATACGGGCGGTTTAAGCCCTTTAAATGGATCTCGCCGTACCGGACCAGTATGATCATTCTTATCTCCTTGTAAACAGCCTTAAGGCCCCCGCAGCCTGGGCCAGGCTTTGGGCAGCGGCTGCCGTTTCCTCTTTCGTATTGTACGGGCAAAAGCTGACGCGCACCACCGCGTCGGCTTCCGCGCGCGAAAGGCCCAGCCCCAGCGCCGCACGGGAGATGCCTTTTTTGGACGTACAGGCCGCCCCGGTGGATATATATATTTTTTGTTCCTCCAGCGCATGCAGCAGCACTTCGCCCCGCACGCCGTTAATCAACAGGCAGACGATGTGATCCGCCCCGTCCGCCGGGCTTAAAACCTCCATGTCCGAAAGGCTGCCGGCCTCGCCCAGAAAAACTTCTTTCAGTTCCTTCAGACGGCCCGCATACTCCTGTTTTTGTTCCAAATAATTCTCGGCCGCATGTGCGAACGCAGCGATACCCAGGGTGTTTTCTGTGCCCGACCGCAAATTTTTCTCCTGCCCGCCGCCAGGGATGAGCGCTTTTAAGGGCGCGCCTTTTTTATAGAACACCGCGCCCACGCCCTTCAGGCCGTGTATCTTGTGCGCAGAGACCGTGTAATAATCGATATCCGAAGCGTCGCCCAGGGCTTTTCGCATATAGGCCTGCACGCCGTCGCTGTGAAAAAGCGCATTCCTGTTTTTGGCCTTCACCCTCCGCGCGATCCCGGCAATGTCGCTGACCGCGCCGGTCTGGTTGTTCACGTGCATGATGCTCACCAGCACCGTGTCTTCCCGTACGGCGTCCGCAACAGCGTCCGGATCTATGCGCCCCTGCCTGTCCGGTTTTACAAACGTCACTTCATGTCCGGCTTCCTTCAGCCTCATCATGGCCTGGTAGACCGCCGGATGTTCCACTTCGGAAGATATGTAGTGCATACTCTTCTGTTTTCTTGCGCCGCCGAGTATCACGGCCGCGTCCCCCTCGGTGCCCGACCCGGTGAACAGCACCTCAAAAAGGTTCCCGCCGAATCCCTTTTTCAGGGTCTCGCGGGCCTCATCCATTTTCCTTAAATCGAACACGGCGGGCGCGTACAGCGCGGACGGGTTATGCCAGCCGTCCTCAAGATACTTTTCCAGCACCCCGCGTATGGACACAAGCGGCCGGGTGGTCGCGGCGTTGTCCAGATAGATTTCCTGCATTTCAGACTCCTTTGTTCAGTAAAGTTTATTTTACCACAATTCGTTTTTTTTTGCACACCAAAAAAGGGCCGCTTACAAGCGGTCCTTTTTTTGTCCGAAAAGATTTATATGGATCAGCTTTGCTGTAAAACTGCTTTTGTCAGTTCGGATTGGACGAGCCGAACGGATTGCTGAAGTCGAACGGGATTTGTTCACTCGGGATGCTGCTGGTCGCGGTGCTGTTCGTCAGTTTGTTGATATCCTCCGTCACGATCTGTATATCCAGGGACTCCCCGCTTCTCCAGACAGTCAGGGTAACGGACGCATCCAGCCCCTTGGCCTTCACGGTATCCGCAAGATTATCTATCTGTTCCACCGGTATGCCGTCCACAGCCGTGATGATATCGTTCTGGCGCACGCCCGCTTTCGCAGCCGGTCCGCCGTCGGTCACCGAAGCGACCATGGCGCCCTTGGGCACATCCCAGTTGGAGGCGTCTTCGTCCGTCATCATGTAGTAAGTAATGCCGATCCCGGGTTTCTCAATGCTGCCGTTCTGGATCAGTTTTTCCGCGATATCCATCACATAGTTGATGGGCATCGCAAACCCGATTCCTTCGGAGGAAATCGTGTCGCCGTACTCGTCCACGCCCGCGAACATGGATTTCAGCGTAGTCACGCCGATCACCTGTCCGTTTGTGTCCAGCAGCGGCCCGCCGCTGTTGCCTGGATTGATGGCCGCGTCGGTCTGCAGTACGTGGTAGGTGCGGTTGCCCGACTGTATCTCACGGTTCAGAGAGCTCAAATACCCCACCGTAACGGTTCCGGCCAGCTCTTCGCCCAACGGATTGCCGATGGCTACCACCATCTCGCCCACCTGCAGATTGTCGCTGTTGCCGATGGAAACCGGCGTCAGTCCTGTCGCGTCGATTTTCAAAACGGCCACGTCCGAATCATAGTCCCTGCCCTTCACGGTCGCGTCGTATTCGGTCCCGTCGGAAAGCACAACTTTCACATAATCGCCCGATTCCACCACATGGCTGTTGGTCACGACATACCCGCCGCTCGAAACAACAAACCCGGAACCATAGCCCACATCCTGGGTCTGCGCCTGCTGCCCGGGAACGAACTCCTTATTGTAGGTTTTCACGCCGATAACGCTGGGCGTCACCTTCTGCGCGATCTCGGGAACAGGATTTGTCTTGTCCGATATGATGGGCGCCGTCCCCCCCAATGTAGAGGACTGGTCCTGCACATTGCTGGAAACAACGGTCGGCGAAGGCTGCAGCGCTGAAGACTGTTTCACGGTGTACCCGCCCAAAATGGCCGGCATCACAACATACCCGGTCAGCAGGGAGCCGCCGATCGCGGACGCGACGCACAGTGCCGCCATGATTCCCGCAAGGCCTCTTTTCTTTTCCTTCTTTTGTTTGTTTTTCCTTTTTTGGCTGGTGTAATTATAACTGTCGTCATACTCTAAATGATCATTGGTTTCTTTATGCATGACATCCGAATACCTGGGCTCAACCGGCGGAAGCCCGCCGTCCGCCGGGGATTCTTCCCGCTCTTTATTAAAACCATTGATATCAGTATCATCTGGATACATGTACTGTTCACTCCTTTCGTTTAATGTCTGTATTATAAACAGATTGTATAGATAATATATGAACAGAATTTAAACAGTTTTTATACTTTTTTTAACGTAAATGTGAACGTTGTGCCTTCATTCTCTTTTGATTTCACCCAAATATTCTGTCCGTGCCCGTCCAGAATCTTTTTCACGATGGAAAGCCCCAGCCCGGTGCCCTCCTGCGTGCGGGTATGCGATTTGTCGGCCTTATAGAACCGTTCGAATACATACGGCAGGTCCTCCTCCAAAATGGGGCTGCCCGAATTGTTCACATTCACAAAAACGCTCGCGGGCGATTCGCTTGTATATATTTTGATTGTGCCCATTTCGGGCGTAAACTTTACCGCATTGTCAATTAAATTCATCATAACCTGCTTGACCCTGTTCTCGTCCGCCAGCACATACTGTTTTTCATCCTTGATATCCACCTCGACCCCGATGTTCTTTGCGGAGATCTTGCTTTCAAATGTAATAAGGCAAATCCGTATCAGTTCGTTGATATCGGTCTTTTCAATATCAAAATCCAGCTTCCCGGATTCGATCTGCGAAAGATCCAGCAGGTCGTTGATCAGGTAATTCAAGCGCTTTGTCTCGTCCAAAACCACGCCCAGGTAATAATCGCATTGGTCCTTGGGGATGGTGCCATCCAGAATGCCCTGGACCAGGCCCTGCATGGAGGTGAGCGGAGAACGTAGTTCGTGGGATACGTTGGCCACAAAACTGCGCCGCGTGTTTTCGTATTTTCCAAGATCCTTGGCGACCGAATTGAAGGTCCTTGAAAGCTCCCCGATCTCGTCTTCAGAATTAATATCCAGCCGCACGTCAAAATTGCCCCGCGCAAGCTGCGCTGTCGCTTTGGTCACTTTTTTTAAGGGCTTTAATATATTTTTTGCAAGAAAATAAATCAGCACCACCGCAACAATCGCCGCCATCAGCGCCGCGAATATGATCCGGCTGTACATGTTCACCATCGCCCCGTTCAGATCGCTCAGCTTTTTATGCACCAGAACGGCGCCGATTGTGTCGCCGTATACGACCACCGGCATCCCAACGGTCAGAACCGGCGTACCAAACGTATTGTTGCTCTCCGAAGTCAGCTTGGCTATGTTCCCTTGTTGTATCTCGCCCAGCATGCCGGAATAGTATTTCAAAATCTCATCCTTGGTGATGTTCGTCTCCCCCGCCGGTCCCACCGAAAGCCATACTTCGCCGTCCATGTTCACCACCCAGATTACATCGCCGTTGTTGGCGGCCTGCTGGGATACCAGGTTAATGAAGTCAGGCAGGGAAATAATGTTGTAATAGTTGTACGCGGCAACGGTGCTTACTTCCTTGGCCACGTCTATCATTTCATCCTGCGCCCTTAAGGTGTATTCGTCGCTGTAGAATTGCGATATCAAAAAAGCGGACACAACGGTAGAGATGAGGATGATCACAATAAAAATGATCATCAGTTTTGAAAAAACCGTTTTTGTCATCACTTTACCTCGAATTTATACCCGACTCCCCAAACGGTCTTGATTTGCCAGTCCTGTCCCTCGGGCAGTTTTTCCCTCAGGCGCTTGATATGAACGTCTACCGTGCGCGAATCGCCGAAATAATCAAAATCCCAAACCTGCTCCAAAAGCTGCTCGCGCGTAAAGACCTTGTTTGGGCGCGTCGCGAGAAAATACAAAAGCTCCATTTCCTTGGGCGGCAGCTTTAATGTCTCCCCATTATAAACGACCTTATAATCGTCCATATCGATGGTCAGATCTTCGTATTCCACTATTCGTTTTTCATCCTGGGTCGACGTAGTGCGGCGGATCACCGCCTTGATGCGCGCCATCAGTTCTTTGGGGTCAAAGGGCTTCACCACATAATCGTCCGCACCGATCTCCAGCGCCAGCACCTTGTCAAAGGTGTCCCCCTTTGCGGTCAGCATGATCACCGGCACGTTGCTCTGCCGCCTGATCTCATGGACGGCTTTTATCCCGTCCATTACCGGCATCATGATGTCCATCAGTATCAGATCGAAGTTCTTATTACTGAATTCCACCAGGCATTCCTCGCCGTTTTGCGCGTCTGTCACCCCAAACCCCTCGTTTTGAAGGTACAACCGCACCATATCGCGTATATTTTTATCGTCGTCTACCAAAAGTATGTTTTGTTTTTCCATAACACAATTCTCCTCTTTTTAAGAAAACCGGTTCCTTATCTATATTGCCAAATCACCCGTGATTTTCAAATAATCCGTATTTTGATCCCGTTCCTTTTAAGCAGCGCGGCGGTGACGCCGTCCCCGGCCTTCAATTGCCCTGAAAACGTCCCGTCGTAAATCTCTCCCGCGCCGCAGGACGGGCTCTTCGCTTTTAAATATACCATATCGGCGCCCTGCATTTGTAAATATTCTAAAAACTTTTGTGCGCCTAAAACAAACGCAGCCGTGCGGTCCGTCCCGCTTTTATCCAGGATTCTGGCCCGTCCGTCCAGTACGTCGGTTCCGTCCCCGCCTATGATCTCGCAGGGGTCGCGCGGGCTTAAAAGCCCGCCCATCTCCTCCGGGCAGGCTGCCACCGCCTCCCCGCGCCGCACCATCGCCGCGCATTCCTCATCCGGCGCGGACTTCCCGTCGTACCGGCAAGGGATCCCGGCAAGGCATGAACTAATGACAATCATACACTTGTCTCCTTATTTTTACTTCAACGTCACCACCGTCACGCCGTCCCCGCCTTCGCCGTACGCGCCACTCCGGAAGCTTTTGACGTGCGGATGCGTTTTCAGGTAACCCCGCACCCCGTTTTTCAGCACGCCCGTTCCCCGCCCGTGAATCACGGTCACTTCGGAAAGCCCGGACAAAAACGCGTCGTCCAGATATTTGTCCAATAAAAGCTGCGCGTCGTCCACCGCCTGCCCGTGCAGGTCAATGGAAAGCCCCACGCTGCGCTGCACAAGGTGCACGCTGGAGGTGCGCTGGTATTTCTTTTCCTGTTTCTTCTCGGGCGTCTCCAAATCGGAAATATGGATGTCTATCTTCATGATGCCCGCCTGCACCTGCACCTGGCCTTTTGCATTCGGCAGGCCGATCACAGTGCCGTCCGCGTCCATGCTGACGATATGTACGCTGTCCCCCAGCTTCAGGCCCGCCGGATCGATTTTCACACCCTTCCGCCTGGTTTTTTGCAGGGTAGCGGATAGCACTTCTTTCCTGGAATCCAGCGTCCGCCTTATTTTTTCCGTCTCCTTGGTCCGGCCGGATTCATCCATTTTTTTGAGTTTCTTGGCCGCTTTTATCATTTCCTCAGATTCATCCCTTGCCTCGGTCACGATATCGAGCGCCTTGCTGCGCGCATCCTCCAGTATTTTATTATACTTCTCTTCCTGCCTGCGTTCGCGCTCAGCCGCCTCCTGCTCGATTCTGGCGGCGTCTTCCATCATCACCCGCGCGCGCTCCAGTTCGCCCTGCGCTTTCTGGCGTGTATTTTCGGCATTGGCCAGCAAATCGTTCATGGCGGTATGTTCGCTCGTTAAAAACCCCTGTGCGGCCTGGAGCACCTCTCCGGGCAGTCCCAGGCGCTTTGCGATCAGCATGGCGTTGCTCTGCCCCGCCACTCCGATCAGCAGCCGGTAGGTCGGCTGCAGGGCCACCGGGTCAAATTCCATGCTCGCGTTTTCAAAACCGGCCGTTCGCATGGCGAACGCCTTGAGTTCGCTGTAATGGGTGGTCGCCAGTATGGTCGCTCCCTGGCCGGACAGCGCGGTCAGCACCGCCATCGCAATCGCGCCGCCTTCCTGCGGCTCTGTACCGGCACCCACTTCGTCTAAAAGCACCAGAGATTTTTTTCCCGCATGCCTCAGGATATAAATGATGTTTTTCATATGGGAAGAAAACGTGGAAAGCGACTGTTCGATGCTCTGCTCATCCCCGATATCCGCAAAAACATCGTCAAACACCGGCATCTTTACGCCGATGTGCGCGGGCAGATACATCCCGGACTGCGCCATCAGCGCAAACAGGCCCACCATCTTCAGCGTCACCGTTTTTCCTCCCGTATTGGGTCCGGTAATCATAAGGGAATGAATCTCCTCATCGGTAAAGATGGAAATCGGGATCACTTGTTCCGCCGAAATGAGCGGATGCCGCCCATCATTTATACGGATGCCGTGGTCCCCGCCGAACACCGCCGGCACGGCTTTCATCGCAAGCCCCAGCGCCGCCTTTGCGAAAACCAGGTCGAGATAGGCAAGAATGGTCACATCCGCTTCAATGTCACGGATATACGGCCGCACCCCGTCCGACAGCCGGGCCAAAATGCGGGCGATCTCCTCCGCCTCCCGGGATATAAGCTCGCTGATCCGGTTGTTTGCCTCCACCACGCTCATGGGTTCAACAAACAGTGTCGCGCCGCTCGCGCTCTGCGCGTGCACGATTCCCGGAAGCGCACCCTTGTACTCGGTCTTTACCGGCACCACATACCTGCCGTTGCGCTGGGTGACGATCGCGTCCTGCAATTGTTTGGACAATTCGCCGCTTTTTATTATGGACTGCAGCTTTTCACGTATGAATTCGTTTTCCCTGCGAATCTTTTTACGGATATTGTATAGCTCGCCCGACGCCGTGTCGGCCAGTTCGTTCTCCCCTATAATGCACTCATCAATCTCCCGCATGCTATGCTCTTCAAAAAACAGTTTTTTCGCCATGGCGGAAAGGGTTCCTTCACCCTCTTGGGCCACCGCCTTTTTTGTTCTCTGGGCCGCCTTGAAAACGGTGTTCACCCGCAGAAGCTCAAAGCAGCTCAAAGAGGCTCCCGTCGCCAGCCGTTTCAGCTCGCCCTCCGGCTCGTCGAAGGAAGAGACGGGATGCGCCGTCAGCCGGGTAAGCAGCGTCTCGGCTTCCTTTGTCTCCTCCATCAGTCTTTTGGCCTCTTCGCGGCCGGCTGTGGGCATCAGGCTTTCGGCCAGCGCGCGGCCGGATGCGGATACCGTCTTTTCGCCCAGCATCCTGAGGATCACGTCGTATTCAAGAATCTGTGCCGTTTTTTTGCTGATCAATGCTTTATACTCCTCTTTTCAGATGGCCCTGCGTCGCGCCCGGAGCTTCAATCTTTGCATGTTCCCCTTCGCGCACCGCGCGGATGTATTCGCCAAGCACGCCCGTATCTTCCCGAAGCAGCAGCCGGACCGCGTCCACGCTGTGCCGTATGGAGGATATCTCGCGCATCGCCAGCAGCACCGGGTTTAAAACCGTCTGCATTTCGCTTTGTACCCTGCTTTTTATTATCGCATATTCGTATCCCCGCCGGTCGGTCATCTTCTCCGCGTCCAGCGGATGGGCCAGCCACATCAGGGGAAGATACCCGTAAGCAACGATCTCGGCAGGCAGTCCGCCCTTTAAGGAATTGATATCCTTTTTATTCAGCTCCGCGCTTAGAGAAACCCCGGTAAAGCCCATCTCGCGGTAGGCGCGCACCGCCCGCCGGTTTGAAATGTTGCAGGTATAATCGGCAATCACATCCTCAAAATGCGCTTTCAGCATTTTGATCTGCGAAAAATTGCCGGCCAGCGCGCCGCCGAAAAACGGATGGTATTCTTCCAGCAGTTCTTCCATCCGCTCCATATCCGCCCGCCGCAAAAAAGGCGGCAGCGCGATATACGGTTTTTTCCCGGTTTCTTCTTTAATCAGCGCGGCCCGGGCCAGCGTCTCTTTGTCGTATGTCCCGGGCGCGTAATAAACCCGCCCGGCGCCCATACGAAAGCATTGGGTCGCGGTCCGCACCAACCCGGTCTGCACAAATACTTCCTTCAGTTCATGCCCGTGCGCCGAAGGAGGCGCATCCCCGCGGGGAACGCAGTCCCGCATGCGGAACTTTTTGAGCATCTCTTCCTGGAGCGCCTCTATCGCCGATTTCCGGAGGCGGTTCAAAGAAGATACGCTGATATATGGATTCCCTGTTATTTTTACCGTATTTTCGTCCATTATAAACGGCGTTCCTCCGGTTTTCCCGGCAGAACGGATAACGATCTCTTTTGCCAGCGGTCTCATCGCCGGGGACAGGATCTCCTCCCCCTCCGCCATTGCCGAAACCCCTTCGCTAAAAACCTCCATCAAAGGGCGTTTTCCCTCTTCCAGACGGATTGCCGCCTTTACGCTGTAAAGCGTTTTTTCCTCGTTTGCCTCCCCGTATCCTTCGGGGCGTTCCTTGTCCAGGTTCCGGTTGCCCGGCTTGTCCGTCGCGGTCACGTCCGTCCCGCCCGTAAGGTAATCGCTGGTGAAGGTGCGGTTGTAATATCCTTTCAGATTTTCAAGGCTATCGGCCAGGGGCCTCTTGCCCTCCAACGCCGCATCCAATATCCTTCTGTACGCGCGCACCACCCCGCCCACATACAGGCTGCTTTTCATCCGTCCCTCGATCTTGAAAGCTGCCACCCCGCTTTGCACCATTTCCAAAATATAATCAGCCGCGCATAAGTCGGCCATACTCAGGTGATACGCGTCCTTTTTGTCCATAGCGTATTCCAGACGGCAGGGCTGCGCGCACCTGCCGCGGTTCCCGCTGCGCTGACCGATGAAAGAGGACAGCAGGCACAGCCCGGATACGCTTGAACAAAGCGCGCCGTGGACGAAAACCTCGGCCTCTGTCCCGCCTTCCCGTATAACGCCGCGGATGTCTTCAAGGCTCATTTCCCGCGCCAGAACCACCCTTTTAAACCCCCGTCCCGCCGCCAGCGCAGCGCCCTCCTCATTGTGCACGCACATCTGGGTGCTCGCGTGCAAGGGGATTTCCTTACAGCAGCTTATTATCGCGTCCGCCAGACCCAAATCCGCCACGATCAGCGCATCCGCGCCTGCAAGATACGCCTGCCGCGCAGCCTCGGCGCCTTCTTCCATTTCACCTTCCAGTATCATGGTGTTCAGCGTCAGGTAAAGGGAAACGCCCCGCAGGTGGCAGTAATCCGCCGCCCGCTTAACGTCCTCCCAGTCAAAATTATCCGCGTATGCCCGTGCGTTAAACGACTTTGCGCCTATATACACCGCGTCCGCGCCACCGCTCACCGCCGCGCACAGGGCGTCCATCCCGCCGGCCGGCGCCAGTAATTCCGGCATTAGATTTCTCCTTTTTTACGTTTATTCTTTTAGAAATAAGAAACCAACTTCGCTATGGATTTGCGCTTCGCGTGAAGCCGGCATTTTAGCGTTGCGCTTGCGCTCTTCTCATGCTGAGTGAGCGTTTGCCACCCAGGGACGGAAAAAAAGGCAGCTTAACTATGTAAGCTGCCGGGATTCTTTTTGATCTCATCACCTGAATTTGGAAACGTTGACCTGCGGCTTTACGGTCTCCCTCTCTTTTTTAAAGCTTTCCAGCTCTTTTTTAAGCTCCACAATCTCGTCCTTGGCCTTGATGTAATCGTCCGCAATGTTGATCGCAGTTAAAACCGCAAGCAGCGTATTGTTCAGTTGCTCGTTCCCGCGCTTAAGTTCGTTCATCTTCTGGTTCACGCACAACGCGACCCGGTGAATGTACTCTGCGCTTTCACTGCCCGCAATGGTATATTCCTTGCCGCCGATATTCACGATCGTCTTGACCTTATCCAACGTTTTCCACCACCAATTGTTTATTTACTATATTATACATTGCAATCCAACTTTTCTCAACGGTTTTTTGCGTTTTTAAAGAAAAATCGCAGGTTTTTTAAAAGTTACCGCAGCTTCGCGCCGAATTCTTTTTCCAGTACGCGCAGGATCTTTTCCATAATGGAATTCGTCTCCTCGTCCGTCATTGTCTTGTCCGCCGCGCGGAACTTCAGGCCGTACGCAAGGCTCTTTTTGCTGGCCCCCAGTTTTTCGTCCCGGTAGACGTCGAACAGCCGTGCGCTCTCCATACGCTTGGTGCCGGCGTTTTTAATGGCCGCCAGCACGTCGCCCGCGCCCGCTTCCTCGTCCACCACCACCGCAAGGTCCCTTTCCACGGCGGGAAACCTGGGCAGCTCGGAAAATCTGAAAGGCGGCTTGCTGTTTTTGATCAGAAGATCAATCCGCATCTGCGCAACAATGGTTTTTACCGGAATCTCAAAATTCTCACAAACGTCCGGGTGCACCTCGCCGATCTCCCCGACTGTTTCCCTGCCCACGCGGATCTCCGCGCAGATGCCCGGATGGAAATACGGCCTCTCCGCCCGCACGAATACCGCCTCGGCCGAACACAGCAGGCCGGCAATGTTTTCCACGCAGCCTTTCAGAGCAAAGAAATCGGCCCCGCTCCCCGACTGTCCGATGCAGACTGCCGGGTATTCGTCCGGCAGAACTTCCCCGTCTTTGGGAATATAGATGCGCCCTGTTTCGATCAGCCTTAAACGGTCGTTCTTTTTGCTTAGGTTCACGGATATCGTCCCCAGCATATCCGCAATCAGATTGGTGCGCATGTACGCGGTATCGTCCCCCAGCGGATTGATGATACGGACGGAATCCGGCATAGCAATCCCCATCTTTTTATATTCGGCTTCCCCGGTGAACGAATAAGTCACGCATTCGTTGTAGCCGACCCCGGCCATATATTCCTTGATTGTATCGGTCGCGCTTTCGGTCTTTGAAATACCGCCGCCGCGCACCGCGCACTGCATAGGAGCCGCGCCGATGTTGTCGTACCCGAACATCCGGGCAACTTCCTCCGCAATATCCGCGCCCGCCGCAATATCCTGCCTAAAAAGCGGTATGCTGCAGGCAAGCCCGTCCCCGGATACTTTTGTGTCTATGGAAACCTTCTGCAGGTATTCTCTCATCTGTCCGGCCGTCAGGTCCGTACCCAGCAGGGCGTTCACCTTCGTTGCCGTCGTTTTCACGGTTTTGGGTGAAAGATCCTCGGCCAGCACGTCGATCCCGCCCCGAGCGATCTCGCCCGCGCCCAGCTGATCCACCAGCGTCAGCGCGCGCTCCATTGCAAATTTCGTTGTCGAAGCGTCTATCCCTTTGGAGAACCGGTACCCCGATTCGGTCGCCATCCCGAGCGCACGCATCGTCTGCCGGACGTTCCCGTACATAAACTTCGCAGCTTCAAATACAACGGTAGAGGTCGTATCCTTTATCTCTGAATTTTCGCCGCCCATGATGCCCCCAATGCCGATGGGTCCCTTTTCGTCGCATATCAGCAGCATGCTGTCCGTAAACACGCGTTCCCTGCCGTCCAGGGTTTTCATTGTTTCGCCGTTCTTCGCCCGCCGCACAATGATCTTTTTGCCCCGAATATCCGCGGCGTCAAAGGCGTGCATGGGCTGCCCGGTCTCCAGCATCACAAAGTTGGTGATGTCCACAATATTGCTGATGGGCCGGATGCCCGCTTCCTTCAGCCGCTGCTGCATCCATGCGGGGGAAGGCCCTGTCTTCACGTTTACCACCGCCCGCGCGATATACCTTGTGCAAAGGTCGGGGTCACGAACTTCCACGCTCACGATGCCTTGAATATCCGCGCCGCCCTCCGTATACCCTGTTTCGGGAAGCCTTAAGGGCGCGTCCAGCGCCGCGGCGGCCTCCCGCGCGATCCCGATGACCGAAAGGCAGTCGGGACGGTTCGCCCCCACCTCAAAATCGATCACGCTGCCCGAAAGGTTCAGCACGTCACGGATATCCGCACCAACCTCGGGTTCTTCCTTCAATAGCAGTATCCCGTGCGTCTCCGCGCCGGGGTAGCCGCTTTCCTTCAGCTCCAGTTCCTCGCCCGAGCACAGCATGCCCTCGGAAACGATGCCCCGCAGTTTTCCCTTTTTGATCACCTGCCCGGTGGGAAGAACCCCGCCGTGCATCACCACCGGCACATAAGCGCCCACGTATACGTTGTCCGCCCCGGTCACAATGCTGAGTTCGCCATGGTGTCCCGCATCCACCTTGCAGACAAAAAGCGTGTCCGCGTCCGGGTGCTTCTCCATGGCAGTAATCTTTCCCACCGCGACATTCTGTATATTTTCACCAAGATGTATAATGCCTTCCACGCCGTTGCCCGTCATGACCATTTTGCGCGCAATGACATCCACGTCTTCGTTTGTATCCACATAATCCAGTATCCATCTTATGGGTGCAAGCATATCATCTCTCCTATTCCTTACTTAAACTGGTTTAAAAAACGCACGTCGTTTTCATACAGCAGCCGGATGTCCGTGATGCCGTATTTAATGTTGGTCAGCCTGTCGAGTCCAAGCCCGAACGCAAACCCGGCATATTCCTCGGGGTCGATCCCGCAGCCCGTCAGCACCACCGGGTTCACCATGCCGCAGCCCAAAACCTCTATCATGCCGGCGCCCTTACAGGCCGGGCAGCCCTCCCCGCCGCACAGACTGCAGGTCGCGTCCACCTCCGCGCTGGGTTCGGTAAACGGAAAGTAGCCCGGGCGGAACTTGGTCTTTGTGTTTTCCCCGTAAAACTCCTTTAAAAACGAATTGATGGTACCTTTTAGATTAGCCAGTGTTACGTGTTTATCCACCACCAGCCCCTCAATCTGGTTGAACACGGGTGAATGCGTCGCATCCACGTCGTCGCACCGGTACACCCGGCCGGGGCAGATCATCCGTATGGGCGGCTTTTCCCTCAGCATGGTGCGTATCTGTACCGGAGAAGTGTGCGTGCGCAGCACCACGTCGTCGGAAATGTAAAAGGTGTCCTGCATGTCCCGGGAAGGATGGTTTTTAGGGATGTTCAGCATTTCAAAGTTGTACAGGTCGCATTCCACCTCGGGCCCCTCGTGCACATCGAACCCCATCCTTAAGAAAATATCCCTGATCTCGTGGTAAACGATGGTCAGCGGATGCAGGGACCCCAGGGGCAGCTTATGCCCGGGCAGGGTAACGTCCGCCCGCTCGCTTGCGAGCCTGTCCTTTTTTTCACTGTTTTTTATCTTGCGCAGCGCATCCTCGATTGCCTCTTCGATCTTCGACCTTAAGTCGTTGATCATCTTGCCCATTTCGGCCCGCTCTTCGGGCGCCGCCGCGCCGATCTCTTTCATCAAAGCGGTCACGCTGCCTTTTTTGCCCAAAAAGCGCACGCGCAGGTCGTTCAATGCCTGCGTGTCGCCTGCCGCCTGAAGCGTCTGCATCGCTTCAGAAAGGATGCCCTTTATCTTCTCCTTCATTGCTTTACTCCTTATTGCCCTCGATTAATTTGTCCCGCATCATATACATCATTATACCCGCGGCCACAGCGGCGTTCAAGCTTTCCGCCCGCCCATAGATGGGGATCTTGTACAAGGCGTCGCTCATGGCGGCAATGTGCCCGCTCACGCCACGGGATTCGTTCCCGATCACCAGGCATATCTTCCTGCATGCGGGCAGGGTGCACGTCCCGCTTAGATGCCCGGATACCACGCAGCCTGTTTTTTTGAATTCGGTCAGATAGGTCTCAAGGCTGCTTTCATACACATGCAGATGGAACAAACTTCCCATGGAAGCACGCACAGCCTTGGGATTTAAGTAATCCGCGCATCCCGCGCCCAGCACCACGCCCGCTGCCCCGGCCGCGTCCGCGCTGCGGATGATGCTGCCTACGTTCTGCGGGTCGGACACCCCGTCCAGCGCGACTATAAGGTCGCCGTCCGGACGGATCTGCCCCGGGATGGCCACGCTGGCCGCCACGTTCTGGGGCGACTGCACGCTGGTCAGCGCCTCTATGACCGGCCTCGGGACCTGTATGATCTCCACGCCCTTGCTTTTAGCGAGCGCAATGATCGCGTGGTGTTCCCCATGCATGAATATATTGGTTACTTCGATGCCCGATACGAGCGCCTCCTGCACGCATTTTTCGCCCTCGGCCAGAAATTCGCCGTATTGCTCGCGCCCTTTCTTGGATTTAAGCGACTTCGCCTGCTTGATGGTCTCGTTCTGGAGACTGTCTATTTTTTTCATAAGACTACCCTCTTTTTACATCTTTTCTTTTAGAAAAAAGAAAAGTTCCTCAAAAGAAAACCTTGTCCGCTATTTGTTGTTGCCCTGTACATTCCAATAAAATCACAAACCCCACCTTTCAAGATGGGGTTCACAGTTTTAAAATCAAACGCTTTTCTTTGCAAGTTCGGCCAGTTTCGCGAAAGCGATCTTGTCGTTCACCGCCATATCCGCCAGTATCTTTCTGTTGATATCCACGCCCGCTTTTTTCAGGCCGCACATCATCTGCGAATAGCTTACGCCGTTCTGCCGCGCCTGCGCGTTTATGCGGACAATCCACAGCTTTCTGAAATCGCGTTTCTTAAGCCGCCTGCCGATGTATGCGTAATTGAGCGATTTCATCACCGCGGCTTTCGCGGTCCTGTATTGCTTTGACTTCGCGCCAAAATACCCTTTCGCCAGCTTTAAAACTTTTCTGCGCTTTTTGTGGGCGCCTACCGCCCTTTTTACTCTTGCCAATTTAAGCTACCTCCTACTACAAACTCTAATCGCCCGGCGATCACTCACTTATACGGAATCAGCATCCGGATGTTTTTCTGCTCCGCCGCGCAAATATATGTGCCCTTACGGAGATTTCTTTTCCTCTTTGAAGTCTTCTTGTTGAGGATGTGGCTTTTATAGGCTTTAGACCTTTTCACCAGTCCGGTCTTGGTCACATTAAACCGTTTTGCCGCTCCTCTGTGTGTCTTCATTTTCGGCATTCTTCATTGCCCTCCTTTAGTTCTTTGGTGCTAATATCATAAACATATTTCTGCCTTCCATCTTGGCCTGTTTCTCCACCACGCCGTGGTCTTTTATCATCTCGATAAAAGCATTCATCACTACAAGCCCCTGGTCGGTATGGCTCAGTTGTCTTCCTTTAAAACGAATGGAAACCTTCACCTTGTCCCCGCTCGAGAGGAACTTGTTCACGTTTCTGGCTTTGACCTCCATATCGTGTTTGTCAATGGTAGAAGAAAGGCGCATTTCTTTAAGCACGATCACCTTCTGGTTTTTCCGCGCTTCTTTTTGGCGCTTATCCTGTTCAAACTTGAACCGGCCGTAATCCATAATCTTGCATACCGGCGGATTGGCCTTGGGTGAAATGTTCACCAGGTCCAGTTCCTTATCTTCCGCCATACGCAGCGCCTGCGCCAGGGGCATGACTCCCACCTGGCTGCCGTCTTCAGCCACCACTCTGACTTCTTTTTCTCTGATTTGCTCGTTTATGAGCATGTCATTAGCGATAGTACCGCCTCCTTATATATTGTTGCTTTTGCACAAGGCAAAACGCAATAAAACAAAACAAAAAATGCGGATAGAAACCCCGCATTTCAAATACAATCAAAAAAGTATTGACCTGCCAATACGAAAACCGGCAGGTGAGAAACGGGCGTTTCTGCTTCATACAAAATAATATATCATACCGACAACTTTTCTGTCAAGCACCTAAAAGATAATTTTTTCCTCAACTTCCCTCTGTAGCAGGTTTAAAAGCTCGTCGTCGGCCATGTTGCCAATCTCGCCCACACCCCGCTTGCGGACGGCAAAAGTCCCTTCCTCCACTTCCTTGTCCCCGGCCACCAGCATATAGGGAATCCGCTCCAGCCGCGCCTCGCGGATCTTAAAGCCAATCTTCTCCTGGCGGTCGTCCACCGTTGCGCGGACCCCAACGGCGCCGAGGGCCTCGGCATACGCGTTGCAGTAATCCGCCGCCCGGTCGGTAATGGAAAGCAGCCGCACATGTTCGCTCATCATCCACATGGGCAGCGCGCCCGCATACTTTTCTATCAGCATGGCCAGCGTCCGCTCATAGCATCCGATGGAAGACCGGTGGATGATATACGGCCGCTTCTTCTGCCCGTCCGAGTCGACGTAGTTCATGTCAAACCGCTCGGCCAGCGCAAAGTCGATCTGGATGGTAATGATCGTGTCTTCCTTGCCAAAAACGTTGGTGAACTGTATATCCAGCTTGGGGCCGTAAAACGCCGCTTCGTCGTCGGCTTCGGTATAGGTAAGGCCGGTATGGTCCAAAATCTTCTTCATAACAGCCTGCGATTTTTCCCAGGCATCGGGGGCGTTTATGTATTTTTCGGTGTGCTTGGGGTTCCACTTGGAGAACCGGTAGCGGATGTCGTTTTCGATCCCCAGGCATTTCATCACGTATTGGATCAGGTCGAGCGCGCCTAAAAATTCGTCTTCTAACTGCTCGGGCGTGCAGATGATGTGCCCGTCTGCCAGCGTAAATTGCCGTACGCGTATGAGGCCGTGCATCTCGCCCGATGCCTCGTTGCGGAAAAGCGGGGACGTCTCGGCGTACCGTACGGGCAGTTCCTTATAGGAATGAAGTTCAGCGTTGTAGATCATGTACTGGAATGGGCAAGTCATGGGCCTGAGCGCCAGCACCTCATCGCCCGACTCCTCGTCCCCCAGCACGAACATGCCGTCCTTGTAATGGTCCCAGTGCCCGGAAATTTTGTATAGGTCGCTTTTGGCCATCAGGGGCGTGCGGGTGAACTGGTATCCCCTGCGCTCTTCTTCGTCTTCCACAAAACGGATGAGCGTCTGTATGGTCTTCGCGCCCTTGGGCATAATGAGGGGCAGGCCCTGCCCCACCGCGGGATGGGTCGTAAAATATTTCAGTTCGCGCCCCAGTTTGTTGTGGTCGCGTTCCTCGGCTTCCTTCAACGCCTTTAAATAGGCGTCCAGGTCCTCGCGGCTGTCAAACGCGGTGCCGTATATCCGCTGGAGCATTTTATTTTTCTCGTCGCCCCGCCAGTACGCGCCCGCGGTTTTAAGGAGTTTGAACGCGCGCACCTTCCCGGTGTGCTCTGTATGCGGCCCCGCGCACAGGTCGGTGAAATCCCCCATCTTGTAAAAAGAGATCACCGCCTCATCGGGCAGGTCAGCTATCAGCTCAACCTTGTAAGGTTCGCCGGCTTCCTCCATCTTCCGGGCGGCCTGCTCCCTGGGCAGGGTAAAACATTCCATTTTATAGTTTTGTTTGGCGATCCGCGCCATCTCTTTTTCAATGGCTGCGATATCCTCGTTTGTAAAAGGCTTCGCCACATCAAAATCGTAATAAAAGCCATCCTTGATCGCCGGCCCGATGGCGAGTTTCGCCTCGGGATACAGCTTTTTGACCGCAGCCGCCAGCACGTGGGAAGCGGTGTGCCGAAGTGTGCTCAAATCGTTCGTCATGATCCTTCTCGCCTCTATCGCTTAAAGATTTTTTTACCACAGTAAATCAAGTACGATTATAGGCGATACGCCGGCCATTGTCAACTTGGGCAGGGCTTATTCGACCACATGCACCCTGCTTTCAAACACGGACTGGACCAGTTTTAAAAAAATCGCGTTCGTTTTGCCGGATTTGTGGAAAATGATGCGGGTAGGCGCTATCGCGAGCAGCGCGCTGAAGACCTCGTCCTCCACCGTCCGCACGTCGTCCTCCTCAAAAAGCTCTTTTACGTCGATGGCTTTCCCCGCCTCGTCCAGCATCAGGTATTCTCCTTCCCTCTGCAGGATGTGGACAAGGCCCACGGTCGCGGGCCGCAGGTTCACATAAGCGCGCAGCAGGTCGATGAACTCATCGTATTCGCTTCGCGCAAAACATTTGCCTATATTCTCGTCCACCTTGTTTCGCCAAAACTGCCTGAATTCCTTTAAACGAAAGTCAATAAACCCGTCGATCAGCAGCGTGTCCGATTCCTCCTTAAGGTATTGTTTGATCCGCTCCATGATCTGGTCCCGCAAAAATATGTCCTCGCAAAACCATAATTCCTTCAGGGTGTTGATCAGAACGCTGCACCTGATCTCTTCGGATAAAAAATCATAATGCCTGTTCAAATACAGGGCAATGTACCTGGGCTGCCCCACCTGCTCGATCACGTCGAATACCGCTTCACACAGGGATTCGCCCGCTGCGCCGTCCAATGAATCCACCTTTATTTTTACAAAATTTTCATCGTCAGCTAACTCTATATCCTTGCAACTGGCGTTCACCTGATGCATCTTGCTCTCCAAAGCCGGCATGAATACGGCTTTCGCCCGATGTGCGCCAAAATAATACTCCAACTTTATCATCCATCTCCAAAACGAGTCTATACTTAAGGTATGCCGCCGCCGATACTGTTGTTAATATTCGTTCGGGCGTAGATTTTTAACCATGCAAAATGTGTCAAAGCAACCGGAGCGATCAAGCTCTTTTGAGCCCCTGGAACAGCCAGGGGTTTTCATATACAAAAAGAAAAAGCCCGAATGCGGCCTTTCCTCTCTCAACAACGTTACGTGGTCCTGAATATTTTTTATGTTTTCCTTAATAATGTCAAGACTTCTTTTTTATCGGTTATTTTAAAATCCCCCATCATTATTTTTGTTATCCGGGACAACCATCTATAATAACCGGCATTATTTCTTTCCCTTCTTTTGATAAATAAGAGTTGAATATTTCTATTATCGCTTTCACTTGTTGCATCATAAAGAACGAATCAAGATTCAAAATTTATTCTTCCTTGATCGCTTCGTTCAAAATGATCGTATTGAAAACAAAATTCATCAGCAAGTGCAGCCCTCCTATGACTTCGGCAAGCTCGCCCAGATCGTTCAGTATGATATGCGGCTTAAAGAACAGCGCCTTTATAACCAGGCTTTCCAATTTATCCAGAATGTAAGTGTTTTCGGATGAAACCGCGCCCCCGATCACCACGGTCTGCGGATTGATGGTCAGATAAATATTAATGATGGCGATCGCCCAGATTTTCAGTATTTCATCCAACACTCTTTCAACTTCCCTATCCCCCATCCGGGCGGCTTTTTCAATCACGCTTATATTTATTTCTTTGGAATCGGGAACCAAAGAATTGAGTATCCGGCTTTGACCTGTCAGATACATCTCCGTGATCCTCTCATACAAAGACCTCAGCCCCGCGGCTTTTTCCAGCATTCCTATGGCGTCGCTCGCGGTATCGTTAAAATTCTCAGGCGAATAATAAATATAACCGATCTCCCCGGCAAAATTGTTCGCACCTCTCAGCAATTTCCCCTCCATGACGATGCCCGCGCCAATTCCAAAACTTTCATCGCTGTTAATGAACACCAGGTTTTCCGGACTCGCGCTTCCTTTGATATATTGCCCCATTGCCATCAGCATGGAAGAGTTATAAATAATAACCGGCACTTTCAGCAGCCCTTGTATATCGTCAAACAGCGAAGCCTCCCTGAAGCCGAAAGCGGAAGGCAAACGAAACACTTTGCGTTCCTGCTCGTTCACGATCCCCGGGATGGAAACGGAAACCGCCATAAATTTTCTGTTTTGTACCCGGCCCGAGCCGGTCAACGATTGATATACGGCTAATATATTTTCAAGCAATGAATTCAGCGTTATTTTTCCCAAGAAATTTTTATGCGTTTTATAAATGATTTCTCCCTTTAAATCGGATAAATACCCAATGATCGCATTTTCTTTTATCATCAAATGGATCAGGCAACCAAATCCTTTGTTCAGGCTGACTTTCTCCGGCCGCCGCCCGATATTCGTTTCCTCTTCGCCCGTTTTCAAAACCATACCTTTGCTTTTCAGGATCTTCAATACTCGGCTTATGGTCGGATAACTCAGTCCGGTGGCCTTTGCGATTTCGCTGGTAGAGATTTCTGCCGCCTTCGCGATCTCATCCAGGATATTAAGTATATTCTTTTCTTTTTCAGATACTTCAATTTTATTAAAGTCAATCATATCTTTCTCCAAACCCTTATGTGCATAAAAATACTATAGATCACATCGTATGATTCCGCAAGTATAACGTATCCGGGAAGCCCGGCGGGCGCAAAACCGGTGCGCCCGCTGTCCGCCCTGGTCACATCCCAAAAAGTCTTGTGACTTCAGAGCCCCCGTATAATAAAAAGAGAAATGCGTGGCCATTTCTCTTTTTTTAACAATCACAATGCGGCAATCACTCTTAAAACCGGATATCATACTGCCGGTTATAGTCCAAAACATCGGCGAGCAGGGCCTCGGCCTTTGTAACGCTTGAAATATAAGGGTCTATCAGAAGCGACTGCAGCGCTTTTTCCCTGTTGCCGGTCGCTGCGGCATCAGCGACCAGGTTTGCCTGTGTCGCATGCAGTTGGCAATAGGCAAGCACTTGTTCGGGCAGCGGCCCCATATGTATGCCTTGCACAAAATCCGGCCCGAGCACGCCCGGCACTTCAACAACAACATCGTCATTCAGGTTGGAGATACAGCCTTTGTTCATAATGTTGATCGCGGGGAAATACTCATAATTTCCCCCGAACATGATACGCGCTATCTGCGTGCTTTGCCATCCCGTCCTTCTCTCCTCGATAAACGCCTTTGTAGATTCCACGTCCTGCACTTTTCCGGCGATTTCCTCCCATGCGGCCGCATTTCTTCCTCCAAACCAGGCGTCCACGTCAAACGGTTCCAAATGACATAACCGGTCCATCTCATCATCTACGCACCAAAGGTAATCCGCGATATGCGTGTCGGCCGGGGCGGGGAAATATCCGAATCGTTTAAATATTTCGGCGCTGAACCGGTATCCCAGAGGAATTTCATCCAGCGGGCAATTGAACACGATATCCCGAAACTTGGGATACAGATCCTCTCCCGTTTTCGCGTCCCGGATCTGCACCACCCATCCCAAATGGTTGATACCTATCTGCTGTACGGATACGTTTCCGCCCGGAACCATGTATTCTCTTTCGAATCCATGGGTCTCCACCGCATCTTCCTTTTCAGTTTTGCCCAATATTTGCTCGATCGCCATTTGTTCCAATTCATGGCCGTTACAGTACCCGAAAGCCTTTGTCCTTGAATGCCTGAGTACGGCGGTCACGATCTTTGTCAAAGGATTGTTGTCCAAAACCAGCCACGCATCCGGGCAAAGCTTCTCCATATCGGCGCAAATATCCAGAACCAGCGGGATGTGCCTGATGCCCATGGACAGAGAAGAAACGCCGGAAGTATGGAACTCATATGGGTTCAATCCGTGTTTCTGGCACAGGGTTCTCTCCATTTTCCAGGATTCTTTGTAATTGACCGCCGCAAAGCAGTATACGACATCAGCGCCCGGCAGGGCTTCCCTTCGGTCTCCAAAACCTTCAAACGTCAGATCCCATCCCAGATAAGCGTTAATCTTCTCGGCTATTCCTTTTACGACTTTCAGCCTGTCCGGTTTCCGGTCGACAAGCGCAATGGTGGCGCCGTTGAATTCAGGATACTTAAAAAGTTCCTGTAGATAGAATTCCGTAAATTGGCTTCCGGATCCGATCAAAACGATTTTCTTTTTTTTCATAACTTTTTTCTCCTTTTTTATTATTTTTTAGTTGTTCTCGGGTGTAAGAGGGCCCGCCAGTTCTTTCACATAGAACAGGCTGCCCGGCAGGGTCGGGATAAAGGTACTGGGGATCCACATGTCGGGGCCGTACCGAAGCGTTGTCCACAGCGATACCCCCTGCCATTGCATACCGCGCCCGAATATTCCGTCGCACCCTCCAATGATCTGATCCGCCTGTAAAAAAACACCCGGGCCGATTGTATTTGCCGTCGCGCCGCATAAAGTAAACCGGCTTTTATAACAGGTCAATGCAAGCTGCTCGATGGACATGGGATGCAGTTTCACGCCCATCCCGTACACGGCCCCCCTCCACTCCCTCTCGTCTTTGAAATCGGCCGCAAAATGAGGCTCCCAAAAGGCGATGTGCATTGACCGTCCGATTCCATAGACCATGATCATCCTGGCGCCTTTGGCTTTTAAACCGGCTATGGCGTCCCCATAACGGGGAAGAGAATCTTTTGTGGCAAAATACCTCTGGGAGACCGGAACCGTTAATTCATCCAAAGGGCCGTAAAATGACTGCTGCATCGCGTTTTCAAACGCTCTCGGGTCAGATGCGGGCAATGTGTTTCCCTGGGCGTCGCTCCATTCATCCATATTAAATCCGGTAACATGATCGCATGATACTTTCCATTTTTTCAGGAAATATATTGTCCATTTATACATGCCCATGGGGCCCATGGGCAGTATCAGGGCAAGCCGCCTGCCTTCGTCACTTGCTTTTTTAATAGCGGTTGCGATCTCCAGGCCAAGCATAACGTTAAAGTCGGCCAGTTCATCGCATTGTACCGGCTCGAATCCCGGATTCCAGAATTCCTGGCGTTCCGATATGCTTTCGGGCGGATGGGAACAACATTCGTCAATTCTTTTCAGGTTCCATCCGGCTGGATAGAAATCCTGAAGAAGCGTTCCTTCTTTCGTGCTCATAAGATCCATTTGAAATACCTCTTTAATTATTTTCTGAAAGAAAATATCTATATAGTATATTATTCGATTAAAAAAATAAATATCCTTTTTTATTTTGATTTTTTTATAAAATTTTATAATGGTATCGATTCTTGGTATAATATTACACTTATTCCCATTGATTCAATCAAACCGCAGACTGATGTCGGCGGATCTGATGGTATGTGTGAGCGCGCCAATGGATATGATGTCCACACCTGTACCGGCTATCTCTTGTAAGTCCTTATCTCCCATGTTGCCCGACGCTTCCACCAGCGCCCGTCCGCCGATCATCTCCACAGCCTTTTTCATATCCTTAGCGGACATATTGTCCAGCATAATGATATCGGCATTGCAGGCAAGCGCCTCTTCAATCATGTCGAAGTCCTCCACTTCCACCTCAATCTTGAGTGTATGCGGTATCACGCCCCGCGCCGCTTCCACGGCGGCCCGAATCCCGCCCGCCGCGCGGATATGGTTGTCCTTGATCAGCACACCGTCCGAAAGGTTGTAGCGATGGTTCTTTCCGCCGCCCGTCCGTACGGCGTATTTTTCCAGCACCCGGAGCCCGGGCGTGGTTTTGCGGGTGTCGGTTATCTGCGCCTTCGTGCCTTTTACCTGGCGCACGCAATCCCGCGTCCTCGAAGCGATGCCGGACATCCGCTGCAAAAAATTCAGTGCCACCCTCTCGCCCGCCAGCACGGAACGCGCGTTCCCCCGCACCTCCGCAATCACGTCCCCCTTCACAACTTCGCTCCCGTCCGCGTGCAGAACCTTTATTTTCACATCCGGATCGATCACCGCAAAAACCCGCCGCGCAATCTCAATCCCGCAGACGACCGTCTTATCCTTGGCAACGAACCGCCCGCTGATCAGCCTGTCCGCCGAGATAGTGGAATTAGCCGTGATGTCCCCCCAGCCGATATCTTCCTCCAGCGCGTTTTTTATGATCCTGTCCACAATAAAATCTTCCGCCATGTCTCTCGTCCTTTCCGTGCATCTAATCTTCGTCGCTCCTGAAATGCGCCCCCACGCTTTCTTTACGTGCCATCGCCGCGCTTAAAATCTGCAGTCCCACTGTTGCCATGTTCAATGTCTCCACCTGCATGCGGCCTTTTAAGTCCATATCATGAAGCTGTCCGTAATAATCGCCAATCAGATCAATAGCTTCCGTCATTTTCTCCCGGCTGCGGATGATGCCGCCTTTTTTGGTCATATTCCGGCGGATATGCGTCCGGCTGGCTTCAAAATCAAATTGCCTCTCGGGCTTTGTCCGGGTGGGCAGTTCGGGTTCACGCCGCTTCGGGTTCTCCCGCCCGTTAATGTCCTGCGCGCAACGGTTGCCGAAAACCAGGCATTCCAGCAGCGAATTGCTGGCCAGCCGGTTTGCGCCGTGCACGCCGCTGCAGGATGTTTCCCCGCAGGCGTAGAGGCCCTCCACACTAGACCTTCCCCAAAGATCGGTCTTGATGCCGCCCATAAAATAATGCTGCACCGGTATCACGGGGATCCAGTTCACCGCTATGTCAATGCCGCGTTTCATGCATTCCTCATAGATCACCGGAAAGCGTTTGATCAAAAACTCCCTGGAGCGGGAAGTAATGTCCAGATAAACGTTGGGCAGGTCGTATCGATGCATCTGCTCGGATATCGCCCGGGTCACAATGTCCCTGGGCGCAAGTTCGGCCATGGGATGCACGTCTCTCATAAAAGGCTCCCATTTACGGTTCCGCAGCAGCGCGCCTTCCCCCCTCAGTGCTTCGGAAATCAAAAAATAACGCATATTCGCATCCGGATGGATCAGTGCCGTCGGGTGGAACTGCACGAACTCCATGTTCTTGAGCTCGGCGCCCGCACGCAGCGCGCAGGCGATCCCGTCCCCGGTCGCGCAGTTGGAATTGGTGCTGTTCCGGTAAACCCGGCCGATCCCGCCCGTCGCCGCCACACAGTACGGCGCGCGGATCAGAACATTGCGCCCGCAGTCGTCCTGCGCAAGCACGCCCGCCGCCGCTCCGTCCCCGTCGGTCAGGATGTCGAAAACCGTCACATTGTTCAATATGGTTATATTTTCTCTCTTGCATGCGTCATTTACAAGGGTAGTGGTCAGATACAGCCCGGTCGCATCCCCGCCGCAGTGTACAATGCGGTTGACGCGGTGCGCACCTTCGCGGGAAATGACCATGTCCCCGCAGGCGTCCCGGTCGAAGGGCACCCCCAGGCCGATCAGCTTTTTGATCTCATGCGGACCCTCGTATACCAGAACTTTTACCGCTTCCTCATCGCACAAACCGGCGCCGGCAATCAAAGTGTCCTCAATATGCTGCCCCAAGGTATCCTCTTTCAGCACAACGGCCGCAATCCCGCCCTGCGCATACATGGAATTGGATTCCTCCAATCCCCGTTTGTTGAGCACGGCAACGGAAAGCCGCTCGTCCAGGTTCAGCGCCGTATAAAGCCCGGCTGCCCCCGCCCCGAGAACGATCACGTCGAAATCCAATGTTTCTTCCGTCTGCATTGCGGATACGGCAAAATCTCTCACTTCAGTAATCTCCTGCATTTTTTGAAGCCGGAACGCTAAGCAGCGATCCCGGCTAAGGCATTCTTAAAAATATTTAAAAAGCCATTTGGGTAATCATACCACATTCAAGAAAAAAACAAAACACATTTGTCGTTTTTGGTCACCTGAACCAGTTGTGCCTTTTGAAATAAAACAGACCGAATACAACCACCGCTGTACATATTATGATTACCAAATGATAACCGTATTGCCATTCGTATTCGGGCATTTTTAAATTCATGCCATACCATCCAACGATGAGCGTCAGGGGCAGGAATATTGCGGTGATCACGGTAAACAGCTTCATCACGCCGTTCAGGCTGATATCCACCTCGGCCTGATAGGCTTCCCGCACCTGCGTCACATAATCTCTCAAGTTCAAGACGATATGGTACAGCCGGTCCACCCGGTTCGCGTATATCTTAAAATACCGCATGCTTTTTTGGTCTATCAGTTCGTTCTCGTTTTCCTGGATATCGTCCAGTACGTTCAGTGTCTGTTCGTAATTCCGCTTGAAATACATGAGTTTTTTCCGCAGCGTAATAATCTCCACCACGCAATTTTTGCGGCCGCTGACGATCAGCTGGTCTTCCAAGGCGGCAATCTCCTGCTCAATCCCGTCCAATAATGCCGCGTCGTCCTGGGTAGCCCGCTCGAAAAAAGTATAGTACAGGCGGTCAAATCCGGTCTGCTTCTCCACGTCCTCGCCGATCTCCCCCACGATAGCCAAAACCGCGTCCGGATTATCCGCAACAATCAAAAACAGGTCCTTGCGTACAATCATGCACGCCCTTTTCACCTGCACGGCGTCTTCGCTGTATTGCGTCACGTTATAGCTGATCGCGTCAAAACCGTCGTGGCTTTCAAACCGCGTGGCCGTGTTCTTTAAAAACTGGTTTAAAAAAACCCTGTCAACACGCAGCAGATCGCAGATTTCGTCCGTCTCCTCAAAAGAAAACACGCCCCAGTACCGGTTTTTCCCGTCCAGCATTACGTCTTTTGTCTCCGTTTTTTTCATTTTGCCGTTTTCAATCCAATAAACCATATGCCTCCTCCGATCCCGCATCCTAGTATACCCGACGCCCGCCCATATATTACCGTTTTTTCTTACCTAGTTCTTAATATTCAACATTTTTATTAAAAAACCTTTTAAAAAAGATACGCGATTCGATCCCTGCGGATTTGAATTTTCAAACGCGGGATGGTACACTTGAATACGGCAAAGTTGTTATTTAATTTTGCGCAATGCCAAAAATATTATGGGTCGCGGGGCGAATGTCATGAAAAAGATTTTAATTGTATTACTGTCCATATTCCTGCTGGCTTCCTGTTCGGCGCCGCTGTCCCCGGTAAAAACGCCCATCGAGCAAACGGCCGCCGCCTATATCGCGGACCTTAAAAGCCAGGATACGGCCGCGCTCGTCGGTAATTACGGCTACAGCAGCAAGATGGCCCAGGCGGTAGGCGAACAGCTTTTTGCCGCAATCTACGCGGATCTCGCGCAATGGGGCTCCTGGCAGCAAACCGGGAACCCCGAGGAAAGCACGCAGGGAGAATTCCGCACGATCACTTATCCTGTCCATTTTGAAAAAGGCGCGCTCAACGTCAATATCACCTTCGACCAGAGCAACCGGATCGCCGGCCTGCATTATGTGCTCCGCCAGAAGGAACCCAGTTATCAGCCGGGCGTTCAGGGGATTGGCGTTTCATTCGGCAGCGAACCATACGTCATTTCGGGCACGCTCACCCTTCCGGCGGGCGGTGGACCTTTCCCGGCTGTCGTCCTCGTGCAGGGCTCGGGGCCCAGCAACCGGGACGAAGCGGTTGGCCAGAACAGGCCTTTTTATGAGATCGCCTCCTATCTCGCGGATCAGGGAATCGCGACGCTGCGTTACGACAAACGCACCTTCACCTACGGCTCAAAGCTGAACGCGGAGACGATCACCCCCTATGACGAGACCATCGCCGACGCGGTCTTTGCTTTTGATTTTCTGAAAATGCAGCCGGATATCGATCCAGGCCGGCTGTTCATCCTGGGCCACAGCCTGGGCGGTTACCTTATGCCGCTGATCGCGAAGGACACGCCGGACGCCGCCGGGTATGTCATGGCCGCCGCGCCCTCTTCCCGCATGGAAGATCTGATGGTCATGCAGTACGAATATATCTTCAATCTGGACGGCGCCCTGACATCGGATGAAAAAGCCCAGCTTTCGGAAATAGAAATGCAGCGGGACGCCATCCGCAAACTCACGCCGGCAAGCATGCTCATGTCCAACGACCTTCTGGGCGCGGGAAAAGACTACTGGCTGTATTTAAAAGACTACGACCCGGTACAGGCTGCCCAAGCAATACATACTCCCCTGCTCTTCCTGCAGGGCGAGCGGGACTACCAGGTCCCGGTCAGCCAGCTGGAACCGTATAAGGCGGCTCTCGCGGGCAGGGACAGCGTCACCTTTAAAACATACCCCGGAATCAATCACCTTTTGTATGCGGGGCAGGGCACGCCGGGGCCGGAAGAATACAATACGCCCGGACATGTCAGCACACGGCTCCTGTCCGACCTCGCGGACTGGATAAAGGGTCATTAATCTTATTCAGATCTTTCTTTTAAAAAAATGCAGAGAAGGGTATACGGACGGCCGCATACCCTTTTTAAATCAACCGATCAATTTTTTACGTTACTATCCTGATCACCGCGGCAGCGCCCTGAACGGGGTAGGACTCGGCGACCGGCCCGGCCATCTCCACCTCCACCCGCACGCCGGACTTAAGTTCGTCCGCGGACGCCGTTTCGCCGTTTTTCAGTATGGAAGTCTTGGCTGTTACCGTCACGCTGGCCTTGTCGTACTCCGTATCTTCCTGTTTTTCTCCCTCCACCAGCAGGGTAACGCTTCCATCCGGGTTGTCGCTGCGCGTGGTGATCTGCCCCCGCACGCCAATCTTTGCGCCTTCGGACGGTAACGCCTGCGTCCCCTGCACGCCAGAAACGGCGCAAGCCCCCAAAAACAGGGCTGCGGCCGCCAGAAACACCGCCAGTATCCTTTTCATATCCCTGCCTCCTTTAAACTGTCATTTTTTCAATCCGGTCTGATGCAATGCTAACTCTGGTTATTGATCGCGCGGATCACCCTATATCTGCTGACCGCTTCGGCCTGCGCTTCCTTCAAATTCTCTTCATCTATAAGCTTCAGCCGCTCGTCCAATGAAAAAGCGCCCACGTCATGCAGCAGACCCGCCAAAAGCACCTCTCTTTGCTGTTCCTTGTCCAGTCCCATGCTTTCGCAATCCGGTAGCTTAAACAGGCTACCTGCCTGTGGTGGTTGGTGATCTCCCGGTTGATCATATCACCCGTGTTCGTTAGGCAGTATATCTGGTCAAACATGTTTACGATGCTTTGATTTATATTGATCCTCCATCCATTTCGTTCATGATTTGCCTATTCCCTGATTTTTAAAAAACAAAATTGGCCGCCGGCTACATTTTCCTGTGCTGAATAAGCATAGCGCCCTTTGCGGTCAGCGAATCCGGGATCACCTTTGCAAAAAAACGCACGGCTTTCACCCCGCCCGGAATGATCATAAAGGAGCCTTTCAGCATCTTTTTTACCGCGTATTTTGCCACGGTTTCACTCGGGAGGCCCCTCAGTCCCTCTTTCAGTCCCGCGGTCTCGGAAAACCGGGTAGGCACCGGACCGGGGCAAAGCAGGCAGATCCTCACCTTGGACCCGCTGGCCTTCGCCTCTTCATGGATCGCCTCGGTCAGCCGGATCACATACGCCTTGGAAGCGTAATAGGTGGACATCAGCGGCCCGGGCACAAAGCCCGCCACCGAGGCGACATTCATGATCGTCCCTTTGTTTTTCGCGTTCATATCACGGTAAAAAAGTTTGGTCAAAATGTGCAGCGCCGTGATATTCGTTTTAATCATGGTGATCTCGGTTTCAAGATCGGTATCCTTGAATTCCCCGTAAAGCCCGAATCCGGCGCCGTTCACCAGGATGTCTATATCCTGGTCCTTGCAGCTTTCATACAGCTTGTAGCAGTTCTTCCTCTTATCCAGATCCATGCTGGTGGTCTGCACGTTGCCGGCAGCCTCCTCTTTCAGCATTGCAAGCCGCTCCTTGTTCCGGGCCACGGCAATGATGTCGTAGCCAAGCAGGCTCAATTGTTTTGCGATATCATATCCGATCCCCGAAGACGCGCCTGTAATCAATGCTTTCATTATTCCGCTCCCCTTCTTTTATTTGCCTTTTTTTCTCTTATAACACAAAAAAAACCTTCTTTTTTTATGTAAAGAAAGGCTTTGCCTGTTATGACATATCCAGCGACACCTTCCTGCGCGGAGAAGGATGCTCCTCTTCCAGCAAACGCAGGTCGTCTTCAAAAAGCGTCAGCAGGGCGGAAGCGGCGTTCTCGGCCACATGCTCCAGCGTCCCCGCCTTTGGAATAACGATCGCGTTTGAAAGCCGCAGGGCGAACGCCAGAAGGACCTGTCCGCCCTGCACGCCGTGCCGGCGGCAGACCTCCCGGACTGCGCCGCTCTTCAGAATCCCGCTTTTCAGCCGCCCTGCCTGTGCGAGCGGGCTGTACGCCATGAAGGGCATGCCTTTCGCCTCCATCCAGGGCAGCAGTTCATATTCGATTCCGCGGGACCCCAGATGGTACAGCACCTGGTTGGTCTGGCAATTTTCCCCGCCCGGGACATTGAAAAGCTCCTCCATATCACCGGCGTCGAAATTCGAAACGCCCCAGCCGCCTATCAAACCGTCCCTTTTCATCTCCTCCATACACGCCACCGTTTCACGCAATGGAATCGATCCGCGCCAGTGCAGTAGATACAGGTCCAGGCTGCCCGCGCCCATGCGCCTGATCGAATCTTCGCAGCTTTTAAAAATATTTCTGCGTCCGGCGTTGTGCGGGTACACTTTGGAAACCAGAAACAGTTCCTCCCTGGGGATCCCCGCAATGGCCTCACCGACCAATTCCTCCGCGCCGCCGCTGCCGTACATCTCGGCGGTGTCTATCAGCGTCATCCCCAGCCGTATCCCCATCTGTATGGATTCGATCTCGCCGTCCGCCCTGGATGCGTCTTCTCCCATCCGCCAGGTCCCCTGGCCCAGCCGCGGGACGGTCCGCCCGTCCGGCAAAAGAGTATACAGCCCCCGCACGGCGTCTTGGATCCGTTTCTCATCGGCATAATCCATAATTGCCTCCCTACACTCATCCAGAAATTATCATTATAAAAAACAGCTTCTTGGCGTAGAATAAGGACCGGCAAGGAGTTGCGCGGGCACACCCATAAAAGTTTTTCGGCTTTTAGGGAACCCCAATAAAAACATGCGTATGCATGGGCAAACAACCTTGCAGAGACGGGACATCTGCCCGTCTCTTTATTATGATCAATCCTCCGTATCTTCCGCCACGGCCGACTGGTCGGGGACAAAATCCACCGTTCCGGCGTACCCGTTCTTAAGGGCGTTCTTTAATTTCTCATTCACCGGATAGTCGGTGGTCACAATGCACTGCGTACCGGGCGCGCAATTCTCGTATATCCAGCGCGCATCGGGCACCAGCAGCCGGATGCACCCGTGCGATACGGGTTTGCCCAGGTTGTTGTACGAACTCTTGCTTAAGTGGTCCGCATCCCTTGCGGAATAAAGGATGGAATGGAAGTAAAATCCGCCCATCATCTGCGACCAGTACTGCGCATAGCAGTCGTAGTCAACAAAAAATCCGAACCGTACGCGGCTGTTTCCCATGCTGTACGTCCCCTCGGGCGTCCAGTGCCCGTTGCCGCCGGTGGTGCACATCATCACCCGCTCCAGCACCTTGAATTCCCCGTATTCGTCCTTGGAGAGCGCGTATACGCACTGGTTGTGATAGTCCACAATCAATTTATAAGTGTCCGGCGGCGGCCAGGCCGTGACCTCGCCGTAGTCGCCGTTGTCTCCCACCTGTTCCTTAAAGCTGGCCACCGACGCGGGCGCGTATTCGTCCAGCCACGCCATGGTATAGGGCATGATCAACGGCGTGGGCGCTGGCGTAGGTTCGGGCGTTGGCGCGGGTTCGGGCGTTGGCGTGGGCTCGGGCTCGGGCTCGGGCTCGGGCTCGGGCGTCGCGGCCTGGTTCATGCCTCCCACCAGTTCGTTCCCGTCTCCCCCCATCCCCAAAAGGGAATTTTTCAGCCCGTTTATCCCGCCGAAAACGTCCTGCGCGTCAAATTCGGAAAACTGCACGCTGGTCATTACAAAAATCCCAGCCAAAATCAATATAAAAATAACCGCTTTGCGCACGTCATAAAACTCCTTCCATTCAAAATGCGTATCCGCAGGGTCTATCCGGCCCGGCCGGAGATATAAAAACCTGCTTTTTTTATTTGCACGTATCAATAAATATTAATTAATTATTTTTTTAGGAAATATTGGATTCACCGCATGCAAATCCTTAATATTCCGGCAATTTTCACCAGTATCTATTATAATATACGTATAAACATATTGCAATCGATGCAGACTTATTGTGT
>Ga0351884_1065_pt1 | contig 32556 bp, 24 predicted proteins | sample BONcelFGM3001F15_FD_206773 | JGI IMG/M metagenome (GOLD analysis project Ga0351884, IMG submission 206773) | Enriched cells from coal bed in the Powder River Basin, Montana, United States - BONCAT cells FGM rep3 HSBNCT.FGM.300.1.F15 ...
TGTCAATCCCCGAGAAAAAGTCAATAGAAAATAATGTTGAAACTCGATTCCTGCAAAAAGCTATTCTCGATAATATTGTCAATGAACCTGGAAGTGGAATCTCTTTGAGTGAAAAAAATAAAGATTCTGATACTCTTAGTTTTTTTCAAAAGTATAGTTTTTTTTTATCTCTTGAAAGCGGATTAATCCATGTCTCGGGAAGTGGTGGGGAGAATATCCCCGGTTGGTTTTATGGTATATCAGTAGGGGTCCCGATAGGAAGAGAGTGGTATTTCATTCCAAAATATTGTAGATCAGATACGAAATTATTATCCAATATGGATATGATCGGGAAAGGTCATGACTGGATGTTTCTGTTTGGTAGAAAAATTATTATTGATGATTTCAGAATTCTACCGAGTATTGGTTTTGGACTTTACAATGAATGGGATAATAAAATAACAACAGTCCAGTATCATCATCGCGATTATGCGATAAACCTTGAACTAGATGCAGGTTATAAAATAATTCCAAAAACATACATATCCTTGAGCTTTAGGATCTGGCTTGTAGCGTACTGGTTTTCAGGAGTTAAACATTTGTCAATTAATATAAGTAGAGAATTATAGGGTCTTGTATCTGATTAATTATTCAATTAAACCAAAATTCAAATAATTTGAAGGAAATTTTATGAAAAAATATGTTTTATTACTGCTCTTCTGCTTGATGAGCAAATCAGCTATTAGTCAGGTAATTGAAGATTACTTCCCTCTTGAGGTAGGTAACAAATGGATATACCGGGCTTGGCGTCAATTTGGAGGTTTTCCTGACGGTTATACAACTCGTTTCGAGGTAACGGGTAAGGAGATAATAAACGATACCTTATATTATATTGCTGAATGTAACCTGTTTTATGACACTTATAACATGAAATACTTCCGCAAGGATAGCATTGGAAATGTCTATACAAGATGTAACAATGAGGACCATTTGTTACTCAAATTTAGCCCAAAATCTTTTGATCCATTTTTTTCCGCGTGCAATGGGAAAATGGCGCGGACGGAAGGGCTTTGGCCTTATATAATTTTACCACAAGATTTTTTGTTTGGCACGATACATAATTTGTTAATTTTAGAAGATTTTATTGCCAGAAAAAACTATTATACATTCTCTAAAAACCTGGGATGTGTGGTGGGAGTACAAACAACCGAGGATGCAACGTTCTATTGTAAAAGAATCATCAATAATGGTAAAATAGTTACTCCACAAGTTACTAAATTGATGTCCATCAACTATAATCTGGAATTTCGAAAAATACTTCTTAAAACTATGGCGGTCTTGGATAGTACCACACAGATAATCCTAGAATCCACAAAACAAGGGAAGAGAAACGGTTCATTACTTAGATTCAAACCCGATGGTTTATGGGATGCGCTTTATGGTCCAAATTACTCTATAGAATCTACCCTTGATCTTTCGTTGGAGGATGACACTCTAAAAATCACCATACCGGCAACTGTAAGCGATATACTCGGAGATAAAGTTGACGGTAATGAAAACCAGGTCTGGGAAGGATCTCCAACCGATGATTATGTTGCTACAATCATCATTCCAAAACTTTCAAATGTGTCTAATCCAAACGAACCGACAGAATATACTTTATCGCAAAACTATCCAAACCCATTCAATCCATCTACAAAAATCTCTTATTCACTCAATACATCCGGTTTGGTAACGCTAAAAATTTATGATCTTCTTGGATGTGAGGTAGCAACCTTGGTGTGTGAACACAAAAAACCAGGCAGTTATGAAACAAACTTCAACGCAAGTACTACAAACAAAATTCTACCCAGCGGCGTATATTTTTACAAACTGCAAGTAAACAATTTTACAGAATGCAAAAAAATGGTTTTTGCAAAGTAAAAAATGGCAATGAATACAATTAATTTTACATATAAATATTTTCCAACAACCAAAGAGGTGATAACAAACCCATACTAATCGTCTTACTCGAAAGTCGGAGAGTGTAGGCTCTCAAAAACAATTTTAAATTTAAGAAGGTTAGTTTATGAAGACACAAAATTATTCTTTTAAAATTTTTATTACTCACAGCAGGAGGAACGATTGAGAATGAAAAAAGTATTTTTTATAATTTTTTTGTTGTCGTTTCCGGTATCGAAACTTGTTTCTCAAATAAATGAGGATGAACTAATATACCCAGATAAAAAAATAATTCAATTATCCAAATTGAAGTTCCAAAACGCTCCCATTCGTAAAGAAATTATTAGTAATTATTTTCTTGCGTTAATAGATCGAGATACTGTTGTAGTACCAAATGATTCGAACAAGTCATTTTTTTCGATAGATGTTGGTTGGAAGAACTATCCGGATGTAATGACGTTCGGATTATCAATTGGAGCATATATAGGTAAGAATTGGTATGTTGTTCCTGCGTATTGCCGGATACATCCTTTTAAGACAAAACACAATAATTTTGTAAAGGAGGGAAATAGTATATCAACACTCTTTGGAATAAGTGCAAATTTAGAAAAATTTATTTTCATATTTGTTTTTGGACCAGACGTGTATTGGAATACCTCTCTTACTTATGGTGCTTTAAATATTGGATTCATCACCAAATTAGAAATTACAGATACTATAGCATTGTCAATAAATTACAGAACACATATAACAACCAATCTGTTGCCAATGGCGCCATTTGAACATAACTATTTATCATTTGGGATAAGTTGTAATTCTTTTTAACCCGAATTATGCAATAGAAACAAAAAACTATGGGTCTTATAAAGTTACAGAAATAAATATAGTTGTCAATCCGAGTGATCTTAATGCTACCCGTGCTGAGCCTTAGTCGAAGTATAATTAACTCGCCGCGGCGAGGCATTAAGATTGTATCGAGGATTGGCAATTATTCTCAATTGCATAATCTGGTATAATTCGGGTTTAAGCTAATTCTCAAGTTTATAAAACCGTATCCATGTGGATTACCATATTCTCGATCCGCTATTACCCGGAAAATCATTTGCATCCGGGTGATATACTGATGTTTTAGGAGCAAGTTTTTTTGAAAGCGAATACAATCCCTCAAGCGCATCCGGTGCGTCGTCATTTTTGGCAAGCGGGAATAGAAGGAGTTGGTCGAGGAGAAGGGGATATGCCTTTTTCGCATCTCTGCGGAATAATATTTTACCGTTCTTTATGAGGGGCTGAAGGGATTGTATTCTGATTTCCTTATTCGTATAGTTTTTAATTTTCGTAATCTTTAGATCAAATCCGGATAATTTACGTTCTATATCATCCACTAAATATTCCTGAAATGAATTTGACTCAATGCCGAGATTTTTAATATTGTAGCTTAGGCAGTTCTCAGTGATTATTTTTATCAATTCATCCGGCAGTACGCGAATAATTATTGCATCCAGAATCAATAGTTGCGAGTCTGCTGTTAAGTTGCCTATCAAAAGAGCAGAATAATCGGAGGCGTAGTTTTTGCCCATCGATGGATCAAGATAAGCAATATTTGTCCTTTGGCTATAGCTATCCGAATATTCAAAGTACCTGATATCCGCTTCGTAGAAAATTCTGGTTCCTGAAGCAATTGGCAGGTTCATATACTGGCTGTTAAATTCAACTATTCCTTTTTCAATTTTCAGAGTCTCTAGTTTTGAGAGAGGCAATATATCAGGAAAGTTTGGATTGCCCAGTTCGTCTATCGCGGTTTCGACCTCTATGTCATATTTTTCATTATCATGCAGTTTTGGATTAAGCTCGTTTATGATATAATTATAAAAATCATCCGGATGCCATCTTGTGCCTACAATCAGTATCTCGCCATCCGGATCAAGGATTGATATAATATCTTCAAACCAGCGCGCTTTCTTTTTGCGGATTGCAGGACTCTCTCTGTCGTCATTATTTACAATGTCATCCGCAATGATAACATCAAAATGTTTTCCGGTCATCTGTGTTCCGAATCCAAGCGCGGTGATATTGTTCTCTTTTCTGTTGAAATTTTTCCTCAGAGCAATCGAAAAACTGTTTTGAGTCCAATTTAACTTTTTATTATAAAGATTACCAAAAAGATTGATCAGCTTATCATTGTAAAGTATCTGTTTCTGGATAGCCCTAACATGATCGCAGGCATTCTCAGAGCTGTTGCCGCATATGGCAATGCGAAGATTTGGATTTCTGATTATTCTCCATAAGGGATATGAGATACTGTATAGCGATGTTTTATAAGTGCCTCTCGGTTTCAGATAAAGCTTTCTCCTTTTACTGCTATTCATCAAGGCATCCGACCATCTTTTATGAATCTTTTCTGTCAGCATTTCAAAACATAACAGCTCTTTTGAGAACAGGAATAAATTATCCAGATAATATTTTCTAAGTTTATCCCTTTCTAAAAGATTTGATTCTTCCAGTATTTCTTTCTCTATTAATCTTCGCATTGTCTATCCTCAAAATGGTTGATCCATTGCCGGTTACAAATAATGAACTATTCTTTGTCTAACTTATGCATCCCCTTTAGTTGATGCTCTCTTCGATGCTTTAACCAGGTTCAGCTCGGCGTACATTTCGACACAATAATTTATAGTGTCGAAACACTCAGAGAGCGAAAGAGTGTAAACTTCATAATGCTCACGTCGATATGTTAATTTAGAGTGTCGAAACTCTCATATCGAAGCAAATCAGCTTTTTTCACCGGAGTCAATTAATTCAATCTCCTTCAGTCGGGTAAGAAGTTTTATCCTCATAGCGGGATCCTCAATCACTTCTTTGATAATTGCGATTACAGATATCATAATTTTTTCGGCAGTTATACGTTTTTGTTCGTTTTCGTCAATAAGCAGCAGTCTTAGTTTTATCAGTTTTTCAAGGTCACCGATTGTATCCGCCTTTATGTTCTCGCTGTCAAGATTCTCCTTCCAGTGCGATAGAGTCTGCTGAAGAAGAAATTCTATGTTTTCCACCTCAAAGTCAACTTTTCTGCTCTTTGTGATTGAGGATTTTAAATCATTTTTCTTTTCAGCATCCCGGTTTACGGTCTCGCTTTTTACTGCTCGTTTCGCGGGCTTTATATTAGATTCTGCTTTTTTTATAATTCGTTTTGCCATATTTAACCTCCTGAATATTGGGCAAATATAATATCTTTTACGGATTTTTGTTTGTCAAAAGATGGCAAATTTTCCTTATTTAAGGCGCAACCGGATAAACTGATTTTAATGAAAATTTTAGTGCAGCGCTTAAATAATACATATGGTAATAAGTATTACATTGGCTTTACGGCTGTAGTTTGTCGAAGAAATACTTTCTTGGCTTACATTTCCCTACAATCTGAAAACCCAAAACTTGCGCTCCAAAATCTTTTTTTTATTTCAATTGACAAAAAAAAATTGTAAATTTGACTTAGGGGAATTAAACCCTACCAAAACAGAAAAGAAGTTAGCAGGAGTATTATGAATATTAAGACAGCATTATTTTTTATACTGGTTATCAGTTGCTCTGTAGCATATTCACAGGGTATTGAAAATGATATAAAAAAATGTTTGGATACAAATCAAATAAAAGCCGATATAAAGTTTCTTGCTTCCGATGAGCTTGAAGGAAGGGATATCACTGAACGGGGACAGAAGGTTGCCGCCCTGTATCTGAAAACCCAATTTCAGAAATTAGGACTCAAACCGGTTGAGGGCAGCTATTATCAAAATGTGAAAGTTTTAAAAATTACTCCATCTAAAAATCCCGATCTGATTATTTCAAACGGCGAAACTTTTCCTGCTGTTTTCAAGGAAGATTATTTTCCGCAGTCCGAAGGTAAGGCAATCAACGAAGTAAATGCCGAGGTGGTTTTTGCCGGTTATGGAATCACGGCTCCCGATTACGGTTATGATGATTATAAGGGAATTGATGTGAAGGGCAAAATTGTTTTAATATTAGCCCAATATCCAAAGGATACTAAAAAGAGCAGGTTTAACAGCACTAAATTTTCGGATTACCGGGAACCAAAATATAAGGTTCAGAATGCCATCGAACATGGCGCGGTTGGTGTTTTATATATGATAGAAGTAATTAGGCCAATTAGTCTGTTCGTTAAATCTTTTGGACGGTTTATAAATAAATCCTCGTTCAGACTTCAGGATGAAGATACGCGTGAAGCAATACCGTTTGCAAATATCTCAAAAAGTCTTGCTGATAAAATTTTAAAGAAATCCAATTTAACGCTTGATGCGGTCAAGGATTCTATTGATTTGAACTTCAGGGATTTTTCATTCGCTATTCCCTCGACCAGCGTTAAGATGAAGTTTAATATTGAACGCGGAATAAGAGAAACCGAAAACGTTGTAGGGTTACTTGAAGGTTCTGATCCTAATCTAAAAGATGAAGTGGTGGTTGTATCGGGTCATTATGACCATGAGGGGATTGATCTAAACGGTGAAATCTTTAACGGCGCTGATGACAATGCTTCCGGCACCACAGGAGTATTGACTATTGCAAAGATATTAACGAAGATGAAACCCAAGCGGAGTATTCTTTTCATGGCTTTTACAGGCGAAGAAAAGGGTCTTTTTGGATCAAACTATTATTCCAGAAATCCGCTTATTCCTTTCGAAAAAACACATGCCGCCGTAAATATTGATATGATCGGCAGGATCGATAGAAAATATGAGATTACCGATACAACTAATTTTATTTATGTTATTGGACCAAAGATAATGGGAGGTGATCTTCCCGGTTTTGTTGAAAAAGCAAAAAAAATTAATAATCTTCACATTGATTATGAATACGATACTCTTGACGATCCCAATATTTATTTTGCAAGAAGTGATCATTATGCATTCGCAAAGGAAAAAGTACCGACAGCATTTTTCTTCAATGGCGATCATGCAGACTATCATAAAGTAACCGATAAAATTGATAAAATTGTATTTTCAGCTATGTTTAACAGAATTGAAATGATAACCTATTATACAATGCTTCTGGCTGATCACAACTTGCCGGTCAATGTAGAAAGGGCTATTCCTTGATGATTAGCCAGGAAGAAATATTATCCGGATTAAAAACCAAGCTATTCGGTCAAAAAATTTTTACATTTGACTCAATAGACTCAACCAATGATTGCGGCAAAGTACTCTCTGCAAACGGTCAGCCGGAAGGGAGTCTAATCATAAGCGATTATCAGACTAAAGGGCATGGCAGGTTTCAGCGCGATTGGGTTTCTGAACCCGGTAAGAATCTGCTCTTTTCGATTATACTAAAACCTGTAATTGATGAAAAAAAACTTCATCTGTTGACTTTCTTCATCGCTAATTCAATAGCGGAAGTTGTTGAAAAAATGTTTCCGCTCAAACTAATGGCAAAATGGCCTAATGACCTTTTAATAAACGAAAAGAAGTTCTGCGGAATTCTATTGGAATCCGTTGTAACCCAAAAAATAGATTCCATAATTTGCGGTATCGGTATAAATGTTAATCAGACTATCTTTCATGAAAGCGTTTTAAATGCTACGTCCCTCAAAAGGGAACTTCATAAGGAGATTGACCGGCTTCAGTTTTTAAAAGCAATTCTTGAAAAATTGGATGAAAAATACGAAAGTTTCTTATCTGACCCCGATTCCGAAATCGAAGCGTGGAAAGATAGAGATATTTTGAAGGGTAAAACTGTCTCCGTTTATTTTAATCAAAACAGCTTTTCCGGTCAAGTAATAGAAATTGATGCGGCAGGTTATTTGGTTATCAGAACTAAAGGAAACAAAAGAATAAAATTCTATTCCGGAGATGTATCTCTAAGAAAGTAATGCTTCGACAAAGCTCAGCAACCATGCTTCGGCACTTCGACTGTGCTCAGTGTAACACAAAGCTCAGCAACCATGCTTCGGCAAGGCTCAGCAACCGAGTCAAAAGTCAAAAATACTGACCTTGGAACCTGAAACCTGGAACATGGAACAAGAAACTTGGAACTTGGAACTTGGAACTTGGAACTTGGAACTTGGAACATAAAAAATGAAGATGAAAAAAAAATTTCTTGCAATTGATATAGGAAATACCCATATTACAGCTGGAGTTTTCCTTGAGGATGAACTGCTTGCTGAATTCCGGCTTGTAAGTTCGGAAGATAGGAGTTGTGATGAGTATGGGTTATTTTTTCACCGTTTTTTGGAATATAACAATATAAATTGTGACGATTTTTTTGGCTGTGGAATTTCTTCTGTTGTAGATGAGCTTACAGATGTAATTTTCGACGCGGTCAAAAAGTACATAGGAATTGATACCGAAGTCATACATTCGGGTTTGAAGTTTAATTTTATTAATAAATATGATGATCCTTTGATGCTTGGCGTTGACCGTATTTGCGCTGTATTTGCAGCTGTAAAAAAATATGGCAACCCGGTTATTGTTGCGGATTTTGGAACTGCAACTACAATAGAAGTTGTTAATAAGGATGGCGCCTATTTGGGTGGTGTTATAATGCCCGGCATAGGAACCATGTCAAGATCGTTATTTGAAAATACCTCGAAGCTGCCGGTTATTGATATCGAATTTCCGGAGAATGTTATCGGCAGTAATACAAACGACTGCATTAAGTCAGGTGTTCTTTATGGTTCACTTTTTGCGTTCGAACAATTTGTGGTAAAAATCAGTGAAGAGCTTGGAGGCAACCCTTCTGTAATTGCCACCGGAGGTTTGGCAGGAGGAGTGGCAAAGAAAAGCCGGTTTATAAATCAGGTTGAAAATATGTTGGTTTTAGAGGGTATCAAAGGAATATATGAGGATAATTTTTAAGGAAAAATTATTTTTTTACTTTTTTTTCTTGATTAATTAATAAAATTTGTTTAATATTATACAAAATAAGCATTTAGCGCGAATTCGTCATTCTGATAAATAAAAATTTTTAAAATAAATTTTCAGGAGCAATCCTAATGAAATTATATCTTTTAATGTATCTCTTCTTTGCGGAATCTGCATCCGATCCAAAAATACAGAAGATAAATGAAATGGGTAAATTTATAAATGATCGTTCAGATTATTTATTACTTTTTTTCATTTTTTGCCTCTTGCTTTTTGTTTTGGGTATATTCCTATTTCACAACTCGTTTATTATATTATTCGGCAGTAAAATCATAAAACCAATCAGCAAGAAATTTTCAGGCCATTTACTGGATCTTTCTGAAGCGTTGAGAAGAAAAGGTGATTTTGCTGAAAAAAAATGGGTTGAAAAAGATTCGGATGGCAGATATACCAATAGAAGAATTTTCGAAGGATGGATGCAGAAAGTGTTTACCAAAGAATATAGTAATAATGTTACCGCGCTTGCCTACTTCGGAGCATCTTTTCTGATCTTAATCATCGGATTGCGTGGAATCAGAATCTTTATTACAGATCAAACCCCGATGCTTGTCATTTTTGGAATACTTCTGGAAGTTAGCATGTTAATTCTTCTTGCGTTTACTCAATTTTATACTCCTGAGTACACCGAGGAAGAGGAGGGACCCGTCAAACCTATACTTGATACTTTAGTGAAAGAGGTAAACCGTCTGAAGGGTACACTTGGTATTATCGAGAAAGAACTGGATGACGCGAAAAGATTGGTAAGAGACGCGCAGGATTCGCTCGAAAATAATACCGATCAGGATATCTGGACAATCAGTAAACGTAGTTAATAATCATTAAGAGGCTATACAATGAATCAAACAACAAGTAAAGGCGGAAGTAAGCTTTGGGTTATAATTTTTATAATAGCTCTTATTGAATTTGCATACATCGTATTTGCGACACCACCGCCGCAGCCTTCCAATGTGAATATTGAAGGTAAAGTTGAAGAATTTTTAAGTAACATCGCCGCGCCGGTTACTGCCTCGACGCCTGAAAAGGTTATCGTTTTCCCTGTTGATGCCCAGGATGGAACCGGAAGAGTGATTAGTAAAACAGGCGATTATGAACAGATAATAAATGTATCGATACCTTATTATTATGATCCAAAAGCTCTCGACGTTCTAAAAGAGACTGCCATTATTAATAATGTGTGCTACATTGAACAAAAAGGCAGGGAAGCCCAGAAACCGACAAAGAGTGATGAGGAAATTATTTCATTACTGAATAGCTCACCCGATGTTGAAAATAATCTGTTCAGTCTTGAGAAGGGCGGTATTTATTCTTCACAGGACCAGAAATATATTGTCATTCCTGTGAAATTTAAAATTTACAATACCGGTCTCTTCAAATTCAATCTCAGCGGTAAACTTGAAAAGGCAACCCTGGCAATTAGCAGCGGTGAAGAGAAATTAAAAATAGCGAATGGCTTTTTTACGGTAGATAAAAACAACCCAGTGAAATCATCTTTGGTTGAAAAGTGGAACCGTTTCTCGCAAAATTTTTATATTCAGGTTATGGATGCAACAAAACCGGAGCAGGAGGCTGTTAAACCGCCCGCGGTTCAAGTGTATCCGAAATAGCTAAGGAGTTTTTTAATGAGTAAAGCAAGTGGAAGCACTTACAAAATTTATTTTATTTTATATTTAGCGGTTATCCTCGAATTACTGCTTGTAATTGTAGAAAGGGATGATGCTGAAGCCGATCTGAAACAGCAGAAAAGCAGCATTGAGCAGGCATTCATTACCTTTCTAACCGGTCTGGCGCAGCCTCCGGAGGCAAGCACAAAACAGGAAGTTTTGAAGATTTATGCTGATGTGGATGAAGGCAGCGGTAATATCAATTTGAGGGAATTTTCGGATACTACCTATTACATCACCATTAGAGGAATCCATGATATCGGCTCCCTTAAAACCGCAACTTTGACTGATGTGGATTTCAAATCTTTATCAGGTAAAGAATCAAGAGAACCTAAATCCGATAGTCTGATATTTTCCATGCTTAAGGAGTCAAAAGATTCCTTGGATCACAGCATACTGAAAATAAATTATGACCAAAGTATTGTTGAAAAGGAAGGAAAAGATACGGTTCTTAAAATTCCGGTTACGATTAAATTTAAACAAGCCGGACTTTATAGATTCAAATTTGCATACAGTTTGAAAAAATTGGAATTTTTATTTTATGAAGAAAGAAACAGACCTGATTCTATAAAGCTTGGAAAGGTTTCCGCTCCATTCCGTATAGTCTATAATATGGAAGGATATACAAAGTGGGGTGGTAAAATCGATGATAATTCAAAAAATTATGACCCAAACAAACTCAGACTAATTAGGGAAGAATTGGATAAGCAGTGGAACAGCGCTGAAAATGTTTTGGTATTGCAAATAATAGATTCAACTATACCTGATCCGGAGAAACCTCCGAAGGTTCAGGTTTATACACCTTGATGTCAATTTCTTCAATTGTTAGCATGAAATTATTAGGAGATTTAAAATGAATATAAAAAGATACGTAACCATATTGACATTTGTTTTTGGGTTTACTCCGTTTTTGCTTGCCCAGGAGACTAGAGTTACATCTCCGGCTGAAATTGAATCGCCGATAAGGACATATACAGCCGCAAAGGATAACTGGAAATCAATTCCTTTTGTGATTTCAAATGCAAGAACAGCTGTTGCCTCCGATCCAAGAGTTGAATCTCTTACAGGAGCGGAATCGGTAAAATTTGATAGTCAAACGATTATAAAAGTAATTCCGGAACAAATAATCACGAATGCCCCCGGAGCGGTAAGAACTCAGGATGGGCAGAATTTTGAGTACAGATTTATTCCGCGTGAAATCGGTGATTATACGGTTACATTGATTGGCAAAGACCTGGCCAGACCAAACAATGTAGACGGAATTGGTGAAAAAACCGTAAACCTGAAAGTGGTATATCCATTTTTCAAAGATCCTGTGGTAGCGCCGAGCACGGAAATATATGAAGGAGAGCCTCTTTTCTTCAATTTCTTCATACATGGATTAGAAAATGCATCGGATTATAAAATTGTAAGAACATGGAAAGATGTTACCGATAGCATACCAGGTAGTATTCTTGATATGTCGGAAGAATCCGGAAAACCGATTTTAAAAGGCGATGTCGGACAAATTCTCAAATTAACAGTTTTATACGCCGGTCATCCGTTCTATTATATGGAGGGTGATACTGCGGTTGGTGATTTACCTCTGGAAGAGAAGCTAACATTTCTTAATGCTCCGGCAAAGATATCGATCTTTGAAATTCCAATTTTAAAACAGGTACCGAGAATTAACATTCCAAGGAATGATGTTCCGTACGGCGAAAGAATAGAATTCTCCGGCGCATATTACGGAGCCGGAAAAAGTGACGTATTACAAATTAATGAAATTGAGCGTCCCAGAGTAATAAATCTGAAGAACAATCAGAATATTTACCAGAAACATGAGCAGATTTCACCCGGAAAATTTGGAATTTGGGTTAAACCGGGATTGACCGTTGGGAAAGATGGTTTACCGATTGAAATCAAAGTTAAAGTCAGAGGACAAGGTAAAGAATATACTCAAAGAATCAAATTAGTGAAGAAAAGTAAAAAATAATATAATTTAAGATAGATTCTTAAATAAATTTGTAGATGTTTTGGGAGACAAGATATGTTAAAGTTAAAATCTACTGTTTTTTGGATTATTCTTATTCTGTTTTGCAACGAGGCTTTTTCTCAGAGTATTAATAATAATATTCAAAAATTGGATAGCTTAGCTTCGAAGTTGACGCAAAAAAATAAGGTTATCAGAGATGTGGCTGCATATAAAATATTTCCGGATAACGATGAGAACATTACTGATAACGGATATCTTTATACAAAGATGAATGGATATCAGATCCCGTTGGATCATCCATTAGTCAGTTTGCTCGACGAGATATTTTTAGATGGAGATCAGAACGGATTTATTATATCGAATGATAAAGCTATCGGTTACAGAAAAAATGGACAGGATAAATCATTTAAAAAAGGAAATCTTTATCGTGAAGATTCCACCGTTAAAGTAAATATTTATTATGCTCAAAAACCGAAATCATTGATGAGCACAAGCGTTACAAAACGGTTCGAAATTGCGGAAATCCTTGTCCTGAAAAGAACCAATATTCCCGATATAGATCAGTCAGAAGATGAAGGAGATGAACCTTCCGCCAGAAGACGGAGCCGTACCAAAGCGGTAAAATATATGCATTATCCTAAAAATATGTGGTATTCACTTTCCGGTACTAACCTTCAGAAAGCTCTCGACAGCTACGATAAGACATTGTATAACAAAATTCTTAGATTATATGATGAGAGAACTGATGATTTAAATTTGAGCCCGTTTTTCCCATTACCAAAGCGGGGTCCCTTTTTGGTATCAGATTCACTTGATATAAGCACGTTTACGAATTTATTTACCAATACACCGGCGAAGGTTTCAGTTAATCCTGATGACTATATCGAAATACCGGATATTTCGGGTTTGGATGTCGCGGTTTTGGACGTTACTCCATTCTCGCCTTTTGTGAATGTAAAATCCGGAACAGACAATATAACCAACATATCGTTATACAATAGATCACGCAACCCTGTTAAGATAGATGAAATTTTATTAGAAACCTCTGATCCTGCATGGAAAATCAAGAATCCAGCAGGTGAAATACCATCGGAAAACTCTGCTGAGATAGAAGTAGTATATAATCAGTCAAAAGCTAATAAAGAGGATAGGAATAATTTAATTATTAAATGGACGGAATTAAGTACCCCGGTAAAGAACGGTATCACCACAGTTCCTATCGCCGGAAAAACTTCTATCGAGCCACCTGCAATGTATATCGATTTCTCACCGCTATATTTTTCAGGTATAGTCAGATTTTCCAATGACTGGAATTTCTCGTTTAAATTAGGCGATAAAGAGATTAACCATCCTTTCTGGTCGACAGGAAATTTGAGTCTGTTAGCCGGATATCAAAATATAGTAAAGTTTGGTCTAACCCTTCCTGCAAACTTTACAAACGGAGAGACTTTTGATGTCGGCTCGATCGTTGCTCCACAAAGAAAACTGCATGGGGCGGTTGGTCTTGCAGTTGATTTCAATTTGCAGCCATCATCCATGAAAAGTATCAACGATGCTTTTGCGATAGGAGGATATTTCTATTACGGCAAAATTAAAGATGGAAAAGAATACAGCGTGAAACCTCTGAATTCAAACAACGATTTATTCTATACTCCTCTTATTGCCCAGATTTATTATCCATTGATCTTCAAAGATCTTGAAAGAAACCCAAAACATATTTTCCAGGTAAAAGCCGGATTCAGTTATCATCAGGTAAAAAGAGTTCATGTTTTCAGGAAATCAGAAATCGGAACTATTTACTACGGTAAAGAAGAGATGCTCGTTACCAAAGATGATGTCGGTAAAACCTTTGAAGCGGAACTTATCAAAAAAGTTCCTTCTCCATTGGTAAGAGCAGAATATATGAATCTTAACAGCGGAAATCAATTTGGTTTTGGATTCCAATTTGTAAATAATATTGCAAATTTTGATGCCTGGCTTGAAGTAACAAAATGGCTAAGGGTTGAAGTTTCTTATGTTCAACCATTAAGAGATGCTGAAGAATGGGAGAATTCTTCTTTCTTCTGGATTTCACCCAGAATTTATTTCCCGATTCGCTAAAATAGAAAACAGAAAAAATAAAAATAAAGATGTGGAGTTCATATATTATGAAAAAATTAATTTTTACCGGTTTTGTAATACTCTATATCCTCTTTTCGCCTTATTTATTCGCGCAGAATAAAGATTCGCTCAGTTTGTTAAGATCTCAGATAGAGCCGAAGGAAAAGGGGATGGTTGATCCGGTTAATACTTTTTGGGATGAATTAAATTCTCTCAGAGATAAAACTCCCGATCAGCTCTCTGCCGATGATGTACGGAATATTGAAAGCAAAATTGTTTATCTTGAAGCGGAGAACAAGAGGCTAGATATTATAATGACTTCGATTACAGAGCTTAATCCGTTCTTCAAAGAGTATTTGCCGCAATATATTGTGGAAGATGAAGAAATGCAGATACGTTTAGTTAATCAGTTGAGGATGTATATCGGACTGAACGAATCTGCAATGAACCGTCTGAAGAGCGATATACGAAGCGGTAGAATTCAAATCAGGGTGATCCAAAAACCATTAACCGAAGCTGACATGGAAGAGGATGAGCCTGAAAGAGCGCTTATTGGAATCTACCTTGATCAGTACAAAATTGTCGGAAGTCAAACTTTGGTAAATGCGCTTGGAGAAGATTTATATAATAAACTTCTTGCCGACGCTGATAGATTTAAAATTAAATCCGGCTCAGGACCGCTTTACAAAGAACCGAAATTTGCAACTACGGATTTTTCGCTTGGAGGCGGCAATTTAGCAATTAATATTCAATCCGATACCGCTTTAATTAAGATTGGCGCAAATGTTAATATTGGTTATGACATTTTGAATATGCCTTTCTGGTATGGAGCCGTTTGGAATGTATCTGGATTTTTTAAACCTGATGATGACCAATATTATATGGTTGGAACCCTTATTCCTTTCCGTCCCGGTGATTCTGAGGTTGATCTGGTTGGACCTTTACAGCTGAAGTCAAGAAAGCTCAACGGTACTTATGGTATAACTGCTGAATTTGGAAAAAGGCTTTTCGATGTTATACTAAAAGAGGACGAATGGGAAGAAACCAGTAGACTTCATGTTTCAATAGGTGGAAATTTTAGTTACAGCGATTTAAAAAGCAGAGGCGATGAAGTTTTAGTTGATATGTATGGCGTTAAGCTTGATGGATTGAATAATAGTTCATTTTATTATATCGGTTCACATTACATCGGTTTTGTTGGTCTTGAAGCCCCAACCCTTCTTAAAGGTTTGAGATTAGATCTTGGTTATGGAGCATTTGCCGTCCATAACTCGGTGATTGATAAGGATGGAGAATCAATAAAGAAATTGAGAAAGACTACCATTTCTGATATTTATTCCAAATTAACCTATACCCATGAAGGGGTAACCGAATACACGGTTTCCGCCCAGTACTTTAACGAGTCACTAATGCTTTCAGGAGTTCTGAAGCTTTTCCCGTGGCTTGGTCTGGAAGTTAAATATTCAAGGCTGGTCGGAAGAGATCCTGATCCATGGGAGTACAGAGACTACGTAACCGTCAGTCCGAGGTTCTCGTTTAGTTTCTAATAAATGTCATATCAAAAATAGGATGTCTATTCAGGCGTTTGAAATTTATATTACCCCGGGCACTTGTTCGGGGTAATTTGTTATAGAGCATATTTGTTTTGAAGAAGGTTTTATCCCGAATTATGCAATAGAAATATAAATTCTAAAATTTTATGTCTTTATAATGAAAAACAAAAAAACGATGGCTGAGTGATTTAATGCTACTCGTGCTGAGCCTTAGCCGAAGCATAATTAATTGCATTAAATCGTACGCTGTGCTGAGCGGAGCCGAAGCATCGAAGTCATCTTGGAGAATCTCTAATGCATAATTTGGTTTTATAATTAAAAATATAAACCGGTTTTTTAGAATATACTATTAACTTTACCGCAATGTTTGAAAATCAAAATTTAGAATTGAAAGAAGTATGGCGCGATGATTATCTTAAGATAATTTGCGGTCTGGCGAATTCAGAGGGCGGAACGGTTTTGTTGGCATTATTTTCTATTCGACTAAGAATTTGGAACCCGGGAATTTTAATTGAGCCTTTGAATGCGGAGAATTTGAAGAAAATTCATCCTTCACTTCGTAGAAATCCATTAATAGCTAACCTGTTTTTCCGGGCAGGATTGATCGAAATTTGGGGTAAAGGAACACTTACAATTATTGAGGAGGCTATCAAGGCCGGGCAGAAGGAACCCTTGTTTAGAGAAGTATTATCCGGTGTCGAACTTGTTTTTAATAAAGATTTATTCACCCCCCAAGATACCCCCCAAGATATAGGGGATTTGACAGGTTTGGAGTATCGCATTTTGGGTTTGATCAAGGATAATGATCAAATATCAAGGCAGGAGTTATCAGAAAAATTATCAATTGGGGCAGATACTGTTAAGGAATATATTAAAAGGTTAAGGGTTAAAGGATATTTGAGGAGAAGCGGCGGTAATACAAGCGCGGGATTTTGGGAGATTGACCAAAAAAATCGAAACGGAAAAAATAAAATATGAAAAGGGATAATTTGAAATTAGTTATGAAAAGATTTAATGTTATTATTTTTATTTTGCTCATTCAATTTATTGATTGCTCAATAAGTTTTTCCCAAAGGAAAAGTGATCAATTCAAAGTTTTGGATGATAAAATCAGGATACTGCCTGATGAATTTTCAAAGAACATTCAGATATTTAATGTTGATATAAGCAATTTTCCGGAAATTAATCTTATTCTAAAAGTATCGCCAAATTATTTGTTTCGAGTTAAGGATAAGAACCTGAAATTGTATCAAAACGGAAAAATTCAGAATATTATTTCTGTCGATAAAGCGACTTATAAAAATAAGATTCCGGTGGATATTATTTTAGTAATGGATAAAACGGGAAGCATGATCGATTATATCGATAAAGTAAAGGCGAACATTCAAAATTTCATAAAAAGTCTTGTCATGAAAGGGATCGATTATAGGATAGGCGTTATTACTTTTTCGGATGAAGTTGATTCTGTTTATGAGTTTTCCGGAAATATTGAAGAGATTGAAAGGAACCTGAAAGATATAAGGTCGAAAGGTGGAAACGATAAAAACGAAAATGCCCTTGAAGCTCTTAATGCGGCTTATAGATATGCTTTCAGACCTGAAGCCAAAAAACTGGTTATGCTGTTCACCGATGCGCTTTACCATTACAGAGGTTTCAATGGTGATGGTAAAACAGAGCTGACTATGGAAGAGGTAATCGACCTATTGAAACAGAGAAATATTGCAACCTATACTATCGTTCCGTTAATTTATGACCAGTACAAATATCTATCAAAAATGACGGGCGGTAAAACCTACAATCTGGTCGATAATTTTAACTCAATGCTTGAAACATTCAGCGATGAGATAAGCCAGTTCTATACTTTAAAATACCTATATAAGGAGGATTTTATTGACGATTCGATTCGAGTGGACCTTTTCGACCAGCCGAAAAATGAATACATCGTATCCAGAAAAGTATCGTTTTTAGATATTAATAAAGTAATGGTTATAAGCAATGATATACTGTTCGACTTCAATAAATCCGAAATAAAACCTCAATATTTTAAGAATTTAAAAAATTTAACCAGATTCCTGAGATTAAGAAACAGCATCAAAATATCTATAAATGGACATACTGATAATATTGGTTCTGAATCATACAATTTAGGGCTTTCACTCGATAGAGCAAATTCTGTAATGAACTTTTTAATTAAAAATGGTATTTCATATGATCGACTATCGGTTAATGGCTACGGAAAATCCCGTCCTATATCTCCAAATGATACCGAACAGGGGAGACAGCTGAACCGTAGAATCGAGATTATTATTATGGAGAAATAAATTATTTTGTATTGTCAAATTATATTTTTTAAAAATAGATTTAGTTTGATTGTCAAATCAATTTCTTTAATTTATACTTTCAACCACCCCGGTTATCGTGAGGTTACTTTTGATTTAGGCGCAAGAGTTGAAGCATAAGCAGTTTGATAACTTATAATATCGGTATAGCAGCATAAAAAAAGAACGAGGTTTATGAGCTCATATTTTGTTGCGCAGATAAAAATTCACAATCGTGAGGAGTATGAAAAGTACTTGCAGGGAGTTGATGAGGTGTTTTCAAAATTTAACGGAAAGTATTTAGCGGTTGATACCAATCCTGAAATTCTGGAAGGGAATTGGGATTATGACCGCATCATAATTATCGAATTTCCTAATACCACGGACTTGAAAAAGTGGTATGGCTCAGAAGAGTACAAAGCAATTTTGAAATACCGGCTATCCTCAGCTAAATGTGATACTCTGATTGCTGAGGGATTAGCTACCTGAAGCAAATGTGAGTTGCTAGTTACCCGTTAAAATTAATCAAGAATTATACAATAGAAATATTAATTTCGTAATTATATGTTTTCATAAACCCGGATTATGCAATAGAAACACAAAACTATGGGTCTTATAAAGTTACAGAAGTAAATATGGCTGTCAATCCGAGTGATCTTATCCGCCGCTGGAGGCTGTTGCAGAACCCAATAATTAAGGACGCTATCCGCCGCGTGCGGAGGAGTCGAAGCGTCTAGACTGTTCAAAAAGGACACTTCGACTACGCTCAGTGTCCATTTATTCCTGTACTGCGACAGCCTGCGCTGGCGGACTACAATTAATTTGCATTAAGATTGTATCGAGGATTGGCAATTCATCTCTATTGCATAATTTGGGATAAATGCATTGTAAAGGAAGCAAAATAATTTTCACGGGATTTTTGATTAGAATATTATTATATTAGATATTATGTCCGGTATAAAAATAAATATCCGGTTAGAAAAATAGAAGTAAAGATGCCATAGCATTGCTTTAAGAAGCGGTATTGGGATATAAATGCACTATAAAGTATTATTGTTGGTTTTGTTGTTTGCAGCCTGCGCTTTTTCTCAGATTATAGAAAAGGAATTGCCCCTGCCTGATATTACGGTTACTTTTATGGAACGGTTTCCAAGATATGAGAAACAGGTTTATTCTTTTGAAAGCCGGAAGGATACTTTATGGGGTAAGGTTAATCCATATTTAACGCCGGAGGAAAAAAACAAGAAATGTTTTCCATCCAAAGGTGAAAAGGTGGTTTTTTCGGCTCATGTCAGAAATTGCGGTCTAAGAGCGGTTAATAGGTTCCAATATTACTGGTCTGTAGATGGAAAGATTGTTAAAAAAGGCGAAGCCGGAAGGCTTATTCCGGGGGAGGAGCTGGTTATCAGTTACGAATGGAGATGGAAAGCAGGAAATCATAATATAGCCTTTTCAGCAGATCCTGATAATCAAATTCCAGAGATAAGCGAGAAAAACAATATTTTACTGGAATCATCTACCGCGCTGCCTCTAAAATTGATGGTTGAAAAATCATTATATGATAATTATCGCAGTATAAAAAATTCTTTCGGATCATATTCCTGGGAGGATTGGGCGCAAAACCAGATAAATGCGATAAACAGGGTTTTACGAAACTCCATTCATCCTTTAACTCCTGAGGGGATTTTGCTGAGGTTTAAAATAGATCAGCTATCCATTGTGCCGGATGGATCAGAATTGCCTGACTCATCAAATATTTACTTCGATGGATTTTACCTGTTCACAAAAAAAAGACATGAGCAAATATTTTACAGACTTAACCTATCATCCATAACATTTGATACGGATTTATTGAGAAATATAATTTCGCAGATAGTTATGCCAGATTTAAGACTTCTCAGTATCACACGGCACGAGAATAATATTACTAATCAGGAATATAGAAGCGATTATCGGGATAATTTCATGAATCCAAATCAGGACTATTCCTGTAATAACGCAAATGATTTTTGTGAGTACTCCGCAAAATTATTTAATTCCGTGAAAGAATCCGGAAGAGGAATATTATTGGAGTCAATATATTCTATTCCTTTGGAAAACAAGATAAGACTGCATGATGAATCTGACAAACCTTGTGGTGGAATCAAGGTGGAAGTATACCGTTTGGAAATTCTGAAATCCGGATTAAAGCGGTTTAGCGAAAAACCAATTGCCGTTGGCATAACGGATAAAAAAGGATTATTAGCTCTTCCCAAAAGCCCGTTTGGTGAAATTAACGCCGACGGCTCGAATGGTTTGCTGCTTCTGGTTTTAGAGAATAAAAAACAGAGGTATTCTGCCTGGTTGGAGCTGCCTAATTTCAATATGCAATACTGGAAAGGAAATAAAGAAAAAGCAATTTATAATATTTTATTCGGTGAACTAAAATAAAATTGAGGATATATATATGAAAACCATTATTGAGCCTTTTAAAATTAAATCGGTGGAACCTATCCATTTTACAAAAAGAGCGGATAGGGAAAAGATTTTGAAGAGAGCCTATTACAATCCTTTTCTAATTAATGCCGATGATGTGTTGATTGATCTTTTAACCGATAGCGGAACATCGGCGATGAGTTCAAAACAGTGGGCAGGTATGATGGATGGTGATGAGGCTTATGCAGGCTCTAAAAGTTATTTCAGATTTGAAAATGCGGTAAAGGACATAACAGGATTTAAATATATTATACCCACCCATCAGGGAAGGGCTGCGGAGAAAATCCTTTTTCATATTGTCGGCGGCAAAGGTAAGTATATTCCAAACAACTCTCATTTTGATACCACAAGGGCAAATATTGAGTTTACAGGCGCAGAGGCAGTGGATTTGAATATTGAGGAGGGAAAAAATCCTTCGCTGGTTCATCCATTCAAGGGTAATATTGATATTATCGCGCTTGAAAAATTTATAAACCAAGTAGGCGCAGAAAATATTCCGCTTGGTATGCTGACGATAACAAACAATAGCGGAGGCGGTCAACCTGTTTCAATGGAAAATATACGCGAAACGAAAAGAGTTTTAAAGAAATATAATATTCCGTTTTTCCTTGATGCCTGCCGTTTTGCGGAAAACGCCTATTTCATCAAAATGCGCGAAAAAGGTTATGAAAATAAGAGCGTAAAGGAAATTGCGAAAGAGATATTTTCTTATGCTGATGGCTGCACTATGAGCGCTAAGAAGGATGCATTGGTTAATATGGGCGGCTTTTTTGCTATGAATGATGAGAATATGGCAATGAAGGCAAGAAACGTTCTCATAATCACTGAGGGCTTTATGACGTATGGCGGTCTGGCAGGTAGAGACCTCGAAGCTATCGCACAGGGATTGGAAGAGATTGTAGATGAAAATTATCTCCATTACAGAATTCGTTCCGTAGAATATCTTGGTGAAAAAATATCCAAATTCGGTATTCCTATTATTCAGCCTCCGGGTGGACATGCGATCTATATCGATGCCAAAGGATTACTTCCGCACATCCCGCCTAGTGAATTCCCGGGACAGGCATTGGTTTGCGAATTATATCTTGAAGGAGGAATAAGGTCGGTTGAAATTGGCAGCCTAATGTTTGGTAAAACCGATGAGGATGGAAAGTTCGTTCCTGCTAAAATGGAGTTAGTCAGATTAGCAATTCCGCGCCGAGTATATACACAGAGCCATATCGATTATGTTATTGAGGTGCTTGAAGAGGTGTATAAAAACAGGAATAATCTGAAAGGGTTCAAAATTACTTACGAGCCTCCATTCCTGAGACATTTTACCTGCAGGCTTGAACCGGTTTCATAGAGATGTTGTTATATATTTTAGCAGAATTATTATAATGAATAAGATTTTAGTTCTATTGATTTTCACGGTTGTCTCTGTTTTTGCGCAGCCTGATAGCCGGATTGATATTGGTTCAAGAAGGGAGCTTTTTGTTGATAGCTTCATGATTGAAAAAATGGTAAACTGTCAGCTAAGACTCCATAACCCAATAATGAGGGATACTGCTCTCAAATTTGATATGCCATGGGAAGGAAAATTCAGCGCCTACTCCACGGTCTTAAAAGATGATTCTCTTTTTCGTCTATATTACCGTGGCGCATCAGGAGGCAGAAAAAATTATACAACCTGTTATGCGGTATCGAAGGATGGAATAAATTGGATCAAACCCGATCTTGGTATTCATGCATATAACGGTTCTTACAATAACAATATTGTAATTTTAAACGATACGATTGCTTCCCATAACTTTTCTCCTTTTATCGATACTAATCCAAATAAGAAAATTGGTTATAAATTTAAAGCTGTTGCCGGTGAAGGGGAGGAGTATCTAAACGCTTATGTTTCCGATGATGGACTCCACTGGAAGAAACTTCGCGAGGAACCAATATATAAACAGGGTTTGTTTGATTCGCAAAATATGATCTTTTGGTCGGAAGCAGAAAATTGTTATGTCATGTATTTCAGAACATGGACAGGCTTCCACTATACCGGTTTCAGAACAATTTCCCGCGCGACATCTGATGATTTTATAAACTGGTCTGATTCCGTAAGGATGGATTTCGGAAATACGCCCATGGAACATTTATATACAAATGGAACGATGCCCTATTTCAGGGCTCCTCACATCTACATTGCCATGGCAAAGAGATTCTTACCCGATAAACCGTTGCTACGGAGTGATCTCGTAAAAAAATATGTTAAAGATTCTGCCTATGGAGCTACCTCCAGCGATGCGGTCTTTTTTTCTACCAGAGGAGGATATCGATATAACCGCACTTTCATGGAATCTTTTATATTGCCAGGCGATGATATCAGAGATTGGATAAGCAGGGATAATACTCCCACAGCCGGAATTGTCTGCTCGAATCCAAGAGAGATGTATATTTACAGACATTCACATTATGCGCAGGAAACCGCTCACCTTACGCGATACTCATTGAGGATAGATGGTTTTGTTTCTGTCAAATCCGGGTATGCCGGCGGAGAACTTGTTACCAAACCTTTTATATTCGACGGTTCAAAATTGGAAATTAATTTTGTTGCTTCTCCTGCCGGAGGAATAATAATTGAAATACAGGATATGGACGGAAAACCCATTACCGGTTACTCTGACAAAGAATCCAAAGAAAATATCGGTGATGAAATTTGCAGAATTGTTGAATGGAATAACGGTTATGACGTTAGTAAATTAAAGGGGAAAACGGTAAAATTGAGATTTATTTTAAAGGATGCTGATATATATTCGTTTAGATTTTTTGATTGATAGATTGGAGGCGTCGGGCGGATTCGAACCGCCGCATGAAGGTTTTGCAGACCTCTCCCTTACCACTTGGGTACGACGCCAAAAGTTATTATACGGTATAAAGAACAAAAACCCCAATTACTCATTGGGGTTCGATTGAGAGCGAGAGACGGGGCTCGAACCCGCGACATCAACCTTGGCAAGGTTGCACTCTACCAGCTGAGTTACTCTCGCATGGTTTTCAAATATACTATATTTTTTTCTTTTCCGCAAGAGAAAATTTAGTAAAAAATGATTTTTTTTATATCTATATTAGAAATATGCTTTCCTGTTTTGCCAAAAATTTATTATATTAGTAAATTATATTGATTTTGACAATTACTCTATGCTCAAAAATAATAACGCTGAAACAGATTTAAAAAACTTATCATCTTTCAAAAAGATCATCGATAATTATATTTATTCCACCGGATTGAGCCCCGAACCATTTTCTTCTCAATTCGAGAAGAAGATTAAGAACCTGGTAAACCGCGAAGAGACGCTTAATACTTTCCTGAGATTTATAGAGAATTCTTTTTCAAAACAGACCTTATTTAAGGCGCTGGACGACAACACAAATGTTATAGATTTACTTCTACTCATATTTGAAAACTCAAAGTACTTATCCGAGATACTTATCCGTGAGCCGAATCTTTTGTTTTGGGTTCTCGATAAAAAAATCATTGATATGATTAGAACGCCGGAGGATTACTACAATGATTTGGCGAATACAATCTCGGTTTTTATTTCCTCTGATAAGAAGGTCGATGCGATAAAAAGGTATTACAGACATAATATTTTAAGAATTGGAATAAGAGACCTGTTTATTAATGCCGGAATTGAAACCATAACATCAGAGCTTTCAGGTTTAGCGGATTCAATAATCAGGGTGGTTACAGAATTAGCTTATTCAGAGATTCGAAAAAAATATGGCAAAATACCGAAAACGGATTTTGTGATTTTTGGGCTTGGAAAATTAGGGGGCGAAGAGCTGAATTATAGTTCCGATATCGATATAATAATGTCATACAGGGATGATGGTGAATTCCGTTCAAGCGAGAAAAAAGTAATCGCTAATTTTGATTTTTTTCAGGAATTGGGCAGAAATATAATTAGAATATTAACCGAAACATCCCATGAAGGTTATCTGTATAGGGTGGATATGAGATTGAGACCCGAAGGTAATTCCGGTCCGCTGGTTCCATCATATGCCTATATGCTTTCGTATTATGAAAGCAGAGGCGAAATATGGGAACGCCAGATGCTGATTAAGGCAAGAGTAATTTATGATCAAAATGGTTACGGAGTGGATGTTATGAAAAATTTGTCCTCATTTATCTATCCCAAATTTCCGTTAAAAAATCCACTGGAAGAAATCGCGAAAATAAAATTCCGGATAGAATCCGGTAATGACAAATCCCAAAACATAAAATTATGCAAAGGCGGTATAAGGGATATTGAGTTTTCCTTGCAGGCTCTCCAACTTCTGAATGGAGGAAAGCGGAGGGAGGTTCGGGAGAGGAATACCTTAAGGGCAGTCGATGGCTTAAGGCAGGAAGAGCTTTTATCAATAAATGAAGCGAAAATAATTAAAAAAGCTTATATGTTTTATCGGGCAATAGAGCACCGCTTACAGATAAAGCAATACCACCAGACTTTTATTTTGCCCTCCGAATCCCAGGAACTGCTTAGGTTAAGTAAAAGTATGGGTTTTAAAAATTCCGGACTTTTTAATAGAAAATTGAACCTCTATTTGAATGAGATTAGAAAGATATTTAAAAGAGTTTTTAAAATTGACATTCAGGAAACTTTAGCGGATATTGAGCGCATAATTAATAACGACTCTGCAAAATCAATCAAAACTTTAATCAAATATGGATTTGATGATCCCGCTTCTCTAAAATTTGTTAATCTCATTATTTTTGGATCCAGTGATAGCGAAAGCAGAAAGTATCCAACCCAGCTCTCTGAATTGGCAAAGGAGGTGCTTTCAGTCCTGCTTAACAAGGTGAAGAAAATGCCGAATAAGCTTCAGATTCTGAAAAATTTTGAATACCTGATTTCCAGAAGGGGTGATGTCGAGGCTTTTCTCCGGCTGCTTTTTAATGAACAATACCTTCATAATCTTTTGCTTCTCTGCTGCTATTCTAATGCTTTCTCGAAAATTCTATCAGAGAGTGATAAATTACTCGAGATAATTAATAATCTGGGTTTGGAAAAGTTTGAACATGAAAATGCCGAGGAATTAAGTGTCAGCGAAAATATCCAGCTTCTCCTTGTCCGTTCGGTAATTAAGGATCTGGATGGTAAGTATAGAGCAGGGAAACTTTATTCGACCATAAGCAATGATATAGATGAAATACTGGTATCATTGTATGATAGACTGAACGTAAAAAGATGCGGTTCTCTGAAATATTCCATTTTTGCCCTCGGAAAACTGGGCAGTTATGAGATGGGTATCAATTCTGATCTCGATCTGTTTTTCATTTATGAGTCAGAATCAGAAAAGGATTTGGAAGCATCAATAAAGTTTTTTGAAGATTATGTCGATCTGGTGAATAAGGAATCAAAAAATTTGTTTGAATTGGATCTTAGATTAAGACCGGAAGGGAAGAACGCGCCCATAGCAATTGAAAAAGAGGCTTTTTTTGAATATTTGAAAAACCGCGCTTCACTATGGGAAAAGCTTGCGCTAACCAGAGCCAGAAACGTAGCCGGTGATAAGGCTTTGGCTAATGAAGTAATTGAATCTATTAATAAATTCATATCTATCCCGCTCACAAAATTTAATCTGAACGAGATAATGAGCATGAGGAAGAATATCGAGCTTAAAGCAATAAAACTGGATCAAAACTCGATAGATATTAAGGTAATGGAGGGAGGATTAGTTGATATTGAGTTTGCCGCGCAGGTTTTAAAAATTATTTTATTTGATAAAAACAAATCCATACTGAAAAAAAACAGTCCCCAGGTTATTTCGTTTGCGGAAAAAAAAGGTATTTTATCAGCATCAGATGCTGATTTTATGATAGATACATATTTTTTTTATAGAGACATCGAAAAATATATTGCATTGAATAATTTATCGGAAAGATATATTTTTAGGCTAAATGATTCTAAAATTGAGCCCGGATTTTTAGGTTACGAATCCAGGCAAACTCTTTTTATTGAAATTAAAAAAAGAATGTTCAAAATAAGAAAGATATATAACTCGCTTTTTAAAAAATTTGAGAGGTTCGTTTGATGCAGTTTATTACCGGAAAAACAATCAAGTATTTGCCCTATACCTTGGGCGCTTTTTTTCTGATATTATTTCTTTTTACACTTTCGCCAACCGTAAATTTTATCGATAGCGGTGAGCTGGCTGCTGTTTGCTCAACTCTTGGAATCGCTCATCCCACCGGATATCCTTTATTTACTTTAATAGGACACCTGTTTACAAGAGCGCCCTTGTTTGGAAGTGAAATATATACTCTTAACTTTATATGCGCTCTATTTTGTGTGGTTGGGTTGCTGTTTTTCTATAAATTTAATTTCATGCTCCATAGGGAGTGCAGCCAAAGAAATGCGGTGAGCAAGAAGAAGGGAAAGAATGCTAAAAATGAAAATTCTGTGAATATGTGGATTAAGCCGGTTGCTGTTGTCACGGCTGTCCTTAGCTTAGGGCTTTCACGTAATTTTTGGGTGCAGTCGGCTTCACTCGAAGTTTATCCTCTTCATATACTTCTCCTTTCAATTCTGCTCTATGTTTTTATTAAAAATTATAATAAACCTGCTTCCGAGACACAGAGTATTGACAAAAATGATTTGAATGGCTGGCTTTTATTTTCTTTTCTTTTGGGATTAAGTTTCACAAACCATATGACGACAATATTTTTATTGCCGGCTTTTGGTTATATGTTTTTTCTTAAATATAAATTCAGAACCGCTACATTTAAATTATTACTTCTGCTTCTCGTTCCTTTCGTTTTAGGTCTCTCGGTATATTTATATCTGCCTTTCAGGGCTTCGATGAATCCATTAATTAATTGGGGTGATCCTTCCACGTTGGATACTTTTAGATCGCATATTGCGGGTAAACAGTATAGTATATGGGTGTTTTCCTCGTTAGCAGAAATGCAGCAGCAGATAAAGTATTTTTTTAAAATCGTACCGGCTGATTACCTGTATCTTTCCATACTACTCTCTTTTCCCGGCATATGGTTTCTTTTTAAGAATAAAAGAGACTACTTCTATTTCACTATCATATTGTTTTTGACATGTTTTCTGTTGGCAGTCAACTACAGCATCGTAGATATTGATTCATATTTTCTATTGGCATACTTTATAATTTCCGTTTGGATTGGATTTGGGGTTATATGGCTTTACGAAATATTTACCGAGAACAAGAAAGAAATAAAACAGCCTTTAATACTGCTGTTCCTTATAATTCCTTTGATACAGTTATTTAATTATCCGAAAGCCGATGAAAGTTCAAATTATCTGGTTGAGGATTATACAATGAATGTTTTTAATTCCGTTGCTCCGGGTGGAATAGTTATTTCTTATCAATGGGATAATTGGATTTCTGCCTCGTACTATTTCCAGCATGTTAAGGGAATTAGAAAGGATATCATTATAATTGATAAGGAACTTTGCAGAAGGTCATGGTATTTGAAACAGCTTGCCAACATCTATCCTGATTTGATAAGGAAATCCCAGACGGAGGTCAATCAGTTCTTAGCTGAAGTTTACAATTTTGAAAATGACCTCCCTTACAATGGTATGATTATAGAAGAAAAATTTCTTGGAATGCTGAATAGCTTCATTGATAAAAATGTTATGAGCGTACCTGTATATGTTACCAACGAGATAGAGAAAGAAATAGGGCGCGGTTATAAGAGGATTCCGGAAGGTCTGGTGTACAGGTTGAATAAAGAGGCGGAATACAAACCTTTCCCATTGTTTGAACCCAAGTTCCGTTCACTGGGTAAGAAGGGTAAATATCCCGATATGCTGATGAGCTTTTACGGCATAATGCTGACAAACCGGGCAAGCTATGAGAATTTCTTTAATCACAAAGATAAGGCTTATAAATACCTCGATATTCTCCGGGAAATATATCCTGATTTTGGTCCCGCGGTCAGCTTGCGGAGACTGTTAGACCAGGAGAAAGCCGGTTCCTAATTCACAATTTTTGACTTTTGTCAAAAAATTATTATTTGTATATTGAAAAAATAAATAATATGGAGTTTAAATTTGAAAGCAAAGTTAGTTCTTGAGAATGGTTTAATTTTTGAGGGTATCAGTTTTGGCGCAGCCGGTGAGACTTTGGGAGAAGTTGTTTTTAATACAAGTTTAACAGGTTATCAGGAAATTTTAACAGACCCTTCCTATTGCGGGCAGATTGTTACAATGACATATCCGATGATAGGAAATTACGGCGTAAATCTTGAGGATTTTGAGTCCGAAAAGCCTTTTGTCCGCGGCTTTATTGTAAAAGAGTATTTTGACGCCTACAGCAACTGGAGAGCTAACGAAAGTTTATCAGATTATTTGCAAAAATATAATATAGTTGGTATTCAGGGAATCGATACAAGGATGCTTACAAGGGTAATACGTGACGAGGGAGCAATGCGGGGTATTATTTCATCAGTTGATATGGATGATGAAAGTTTAAAGAAAAAGGTATTGGCATCACCAAAGATGATCGGATTGGATCTAGCCCAGGAGGTTACCACTGCCAAAACTTATTATTGGAGTGAAAAAAGCAATAGTCCTTTATCTCTTAAATCAAATTTTAATATTGATGATACCGGTTCCTTTCATGTGGTAGTTTATGATTTCGGTATTAAAAGAAACATATTAAGAAGATTAGCTTATTATGGATGCAACCTTACTGTGGTTCCAGCAAAGACTTCATGGAAGGAAGTTCTTGAGTTGAAACCGGATGGGATATTTTTATCCAATGGTCCTGGAGATCCGAAGCCGGTAACATATGCCATAGAGAATATTAAAAATTTAATCGGTAAAAAACCAATTTTTGGAATTTGTCTTGGCCACCAGCTTATGGGTTTAGCTCTCGGAGGTAAAACTTTTAAGCTTAAATTTGGTCATCGTGGGGGCAATCACCCGGTAAAAAATCTTATTTCAAATACTATTGAGATAACCTCACAGAATCATGGTTTTGCAGTAGATCTAAAATCGTTCAATAAAGATATGGAACTGACTCATCTGAATTTGAATGATCAAACGGTTGAAGGATTCAGACATAAATCGCTTTCTATCTCCAGCGTTCAGTATCATCCTGAAGCTTCGCCCGGTCCTCATGATAGTGATTACCTGTTCCATGATTTCATTGAAATGATGAGGAAAGAAAGAGGTTAGAAATTCTTTTTATTTGTATTTGAAAAGTGGTTTTTTCTTGTTATATTAAGTTAATATCGAGAGAAACCACTTTTTATTGTATTCTGAATTCGTTTTTAAAAATAACTAATATTTAAATAAATTATAGAAGTGCATTATGCCGGTGAAAGTAATCATTTATAATTTGACCTATGCGGTCGTTGGGGTAGTAATTGGTTTAGCATTTGCTGTTTTATCCTACAAATTGTTTGATAAGGTTACCCATTTTTCTTTTGCTAAAGAGTTAGAGAAAGGTAATTTAGCCGTTGGGATAGTTGTCGGAGGCCTTTTTGTTATGATTGGTCTTATGATTGGACTAATTATAGGTATGGGGTTAAATTAAATAGAGATCCTGTTGGAGAATAAATCGAAAATATTGATGATATTTTTGGTGTTCCTTTTGGGTTGTGCATCCGAGAATTCTAGGATGGACATCAAGGGTGATTCCATTAACACAATTCCCGATTCTTTGAGAGATGGCTCAGCTCAAAATCAAGAGTCTGAGAAAGACAATCTGGAAGAAACAGCCATATCAAATATCATAGACGATTACGGCTCATATATTCATAAGTATTCTAAAAGATATGGGTTTGATTGGAGATTAATTCTTGCAGTAATAAAACAGGAATCAAATTTTTCAATGCATGCTGAAAGTCATAAAGGCGCTTTTGGACTAATGCAGATCATGCCGCAGACTGGTAAATCCCTCGCCGATGAACTTGATCTCGAAGAGGTTGTCTCCCCAAGAAATAATATTGCAGCCGGAATTTACTATCTATGGAAACTCTCCGAATCATTTAACTACGCCGACGAGACAAATAAATTGAAGCTGGCTCTTGCATCCTATAATTGTGGTATAAGCCGTGTTCAGGATGCCCAGGATATTGTCAGATTCTATAAAGGTAATCCTTATGATTGGACCAGCGTCTCGGAGGCTCTGAAAAAACTTTCCAAAGAATTCAGCGACCTGCATTTGCAGGTGTGGGATATTCCAAGACCTCCAGGAGGTTATTTCAGTAATTATTCTCAACCGGTTGGTTACGTAGAAAACGTAATGAAATACTATAAAAGGTTTCAGGTTAAACTAGCCTATAATTAAAAAAGGGAGCCTGCTGTAACAAACTCCCTTGCTAATATTTATAATATCAAATTATACTTACTCTTTTACTTCCGGTTTCATTTGCGGGAAGAACAGGACATCTCTGATCGATTCCTCGTTGGTAAGCAGCATAACAAGCCTGTCTATTCCGATTCCAAGCCCTGCTGTTGGTGGCATTCCGTATTCAAGCGCCCTTAAGAAATCTTCGTCTACAACCATGGCTTCGTCATCGCCTTTGGCGCGCAGCCTTGCCTGATTTTCAAATCTCTCCCTCTGATCAATCGGGTCATTGAGTTCTGTAAATGCATTGCAGATTTCGTGACCGTTACACATTACCTCAAATCTTTCCACCAATCCTTCTTTGGTTCTGTGTTTTTTTGCCAGCGGAGACATTTCAAGCGGAAAATCCGTAATAAAGGTTGGCTGTATCAGTGTTGCCTCTACTTTTGCGCTGAAAATTTCATCTATAATTTTACCGCTCCCCATTGAAGCGTCGGTTTTAATATGCATTTCTTGCGCGGCTTTCCTGATTTCATCTTCAGATTTTCCAAAAAGATCATACGAGGTCTCTTCCTTTATCGCATCAAGCATTGAAATCCTTTTCCATGGAGCCTTGAAATCAATTTCATTTTCTCCGATTTTGATTTTTGTAGTTCCATTAATCAGCTCACATGCCTGGCTGATCATTGATTCTGTGAGATCCATGAGCCAGTTGTAATCCTTGTAGGCTACATAAAGCTCAAGAGCGGTAAACTCGGGATTATGGTTTTTATCCATACCCTCATTCCGGAAATTTTTAGAAATTTCGTATACTCCGTCAAATCCGCCAACTATCAATCTTTTAAGGTAAAGTTCGTCAGCTATTCTTAGATAAAGATCTATATCCAATGTGTTATGATGGGTTACAAATGGACGAGCAGCGGCTCCGCCGTAAATGGGCTGGAGAATCGGAGTTTCTACTTCTATAAGATTTAATTTATCCAAAAATGATCTTATGAATGAAATAATTTTTGCTCTTTTTATGAACGTTTCTTTGATATCAGGATTTACTATTAAATCGACATATCTTTGTCTATATCTGAGCTCTTTATCAACAAATTTATCATGAACAACTTTGTTTCCATTTTCGTCGACTTCTTCTTTTACAACCGGCAAAGGTCTTATCGATTTTGAAAGCAGCGCGACTTCTTTGGTGTGGATTGAGGTTTCTCCGGTCTTCGTTTTGAAAACATAACCCTTCACTCCGATGATATCCCCAATGTCTAAAAGTTTGAATAGATCGTAAGGCTTTTCACCAACGTCATCCTTTTTAATATAAAT
>Ga0351884_1066_pt1 | contig 32551 bp, 26 predicted proteins | sample BONcelFGM3001F15_FD_206773 | JGI IMG/M metagenome (GOLD analysis project Ga0351884, IMG submission 206773) | Enriched cells from coal bed in the Powder River Basin, Montana, United States - BONCAT cells FGM rep3 HSBNCT.FGM.300.1.F15 ...
TTCTATTCTATTATAATTATTATCAGCGCTTTTCCCTTTTGCTTCTTTTCTTGCTGCTTTTACCCATTGCTTCTTTTGGAATTTTTGCTCAATTTTAACCTTTCTATTTGCACGTGCTTTTGTTCTTTCCACCTCTTCCTTCCCATCTTTGATTTCCATACCATTAGGGTCAATTAAATTAACTGGATTATTAGCACAATATACAAAAGGAGAAAAACCAAAGTATTTCTCTGCTAATGGATCCACCCCATGCCACCTCCCCAACACCGCATCATACATCCTTGCCCCATAATCCAACCAATCCAGCCCCAGCTCATCCTGGAACATTTTGCCGTTGTAGAGGTATTCGTTGGCGGGGTGTTTGGCTTCCTCCATAGTTACTTGTGTAGTAAGGCCTTTTATGTTCATGCCAAACGGGTAGTAGCTGCTTACCTGCTTTACCAGAAGAGAATTGTTTTTGTATCCAAACACTACACGGGTATTTCCGAGGTGGTCTCGAAGATGTGTTTCTATAAAGTGTACTGAAGTTCCATCCATAATTACACGGCCTTCATCAAAATTTATCCATGCAGGGGCGTTGTTGATGATGACAAAGTTAGAGATAAAATCGGTGCGTTTGGATAATGTATTTGCAATAATAACATCCTGGCGCAATTTATTTCCGGTGGCATCATAAAGGTAATCCAGCTTGTTGTCTTTTGAGAATTCTATTGTCTTTGGCAGGTTCAAGTGGTTGTAACCCATTTAAAATAGGTAAGCACGTTTTGAGAAAAACGTAAGCACGTTTTAGGGAAAACGTAAGCACGTTTTGGAAAAAGGAAAGCACGTTTTGGTTGGAGTGAAATTTAGAAGATTTTATGGTGGTGGAGAATTCTTACTTTATACACTTTTGGGGACAGTATCTTTACTCATTGCTGATTATGAAATTTTTTCCTGAATTTCGGTAACAATGGTAGGCGAAACATCCGTATTTTTACCTGACAATATAAAACTTAAAAAATCATGTCGAACAATCAAGTGCAGCAAAGCGCACCGGCAGGTGCAATTTACGGAATGGGATTTATCGGTGCAGCCGTTTACTTTATTTCTAATGCCGCAGGCTTCTGGATGGGTGTTGTTGGGTTTCTGAAAGCTTTGGTATGGCCGGCTTTTTTGGTTTATGAGGCAATGAAACAAATGGGGATGTAATCCTGTCTTTGTCTCTTATTTCTTATTTTTTGTTTCCTTTTAATGAATATACCCGGATTATTCGGGGTAAATATTCTATGAGGCTGTTTCATGTAATGATAGGCTTCGTTCCGATAGCCATCGGAACCGCTCAGCCTGACATCTGATAATCAATTCATTAAATCAAAACATCCAGAGAAAAAACCAGCATAATCAAAAAATAGTAAAGATTAATTAACAGAAAAGAAGAGCTGAACTTTACACTTTGCAGCGATGGCTTCAATAATCTGATAAATACAAGAATAAGTATAATTGAGAGCGCCCAGATAAAGTAGGCAGTTATTTTGTGATTGAAGGCATAAAAACCGGGAAGCAGAAAAGCTGAAACCGATGTAGCTGCAATCCAGATAAATGTCAGTCGTCTGATTTGCTGATGCGAAAGTTCGGCAGTCAGTGATTTAAGACCAGCCAATTCGTATTGTTCTCCGAATCGGAGCAGAAGTATCCAGAAATGCGGAACCTGTCCGATAAAAAAGAACATAGCCAGAGCAATAGCTGCCGGATCGAAAAGCGAACCACCACCGGCAACCCAGCCTATAATCGGTGGCAATGCGCCCACAACTCCTCCGGGAACGGCAGCAAAGGCTGAAATTCGTTTTAGAGGTGTGTAGATGCCATTGTACCACACAAAAGTCAGTGCACCCAGAAAGGCTGCAATCCAGCCATCGAAAAACCATAAAATAAAAATGCCTGACAACGAAAAGAGCAATACCCAAAACAGTGCTTCTCTGATAGTGATCTGACCAGTTGGTATTGGTCTGTTTTTGGTGCGTGGCATAAGAAGGTCGGTTTTTACCTCCTGAACCTGATTTAATGCAGATGCTGCACTGGCAAGCAAAAACACGCCGAAAACCGGAAAAATAATGCCACGGGAGAATTCCCCGTGGCTCATCAAGTAACCAGTAAATGTGGTAAGCGCTACCGCCTGCGATATCCTGAACTTACATAGTCGGGCAAGGATGGCGATATAGGCTTTTATTTTTTCTCTCATTTCAGTGTCTTCAGGTATTCAATGATTTCGGCAATGTCAGCTTCCGTTAGCTGTTCTTTATACGAAATCATCATTCCTTTGGTGTATCCTTTTACAACATCGTCGTTTGGTTCGTATATTGCCCGTTTGATGTATTCATCATCCACAACAACTTCTCTTTCCTTATCGTTGGTGATAACAGAATGTGTCTGGCCATAAATTCCTTTGAATGAAGGACCGATCAGTTTTGATCCATCCACCGAATGGCAGGCAATGCACCCGTTCATCTGAACCAGTTGTTTGCCTTTTACGCCCGGAGTTTTTGCTGCTTCGGCCTGTAAAGTAGTGTCAGACATTCTGGCGTACCAGGCATCAAATTCCTTTTGTGGCAGTACTTTCACTTCGGTGAACATGTATGAGTGAGAAAGCCCGCAATATTCGGTGCAGAAAAGCTCATATTTGCCCTCCTTTTGTGCGATAAACCACATTTTGTTCGTTTTTCCGGGAACCATATCTTCCTTTACCCTGAAAGCCGGGATATAGAGACTGTGAATTACATCAACCGAAATAAGATCAAGTGCAACTGCTTTATCCAGTGGAACGTAAAGGGTATCGGTTTTGATTCCATTCTCGTATTCAAACATCCATGACCACATTCTGGCAGTGGCTCTGATTTTCATGGCATCTTTGGGTGCATTCCGCATTGGTGAATAACCAGCCCATCCATAAAAGAACATCACCAGAACGAGAATGGTAGGAATAATTGTCCATACCACTTCCAGCGTATTGCTGCCATGAATCTGGGTGGCAACCGGATTGCGTTTTTTGCTGTAGCGGTAAATAAACCAAAGCATGATTGCTGTAATTCCAACCAGAAAAATTACTGAAATGCCTATAATTACAACAAATGCAGTGTCGGTTGCTGTAACGAAATTTGAAGCTCCTGAGTACATAATTGCTCCTATCTGTAAAGGTAATCGAAAAAGGTAACTACTATAACCGCTGCAAATATGGCTATCACAATGGCAACCATAACTCCATAGATTTTATTGTCAAATCGCAGGTGCATGAAATAAAGAAGTACAATAGCTCCTTTAATTGAGGCAATCAGCATTGCTGCAGCAGTGTTGTAAGGTCCCATCTCAACACTGGTAATAAGCACGGTAATCACCGTAAGGACAATAAGCCCCATTAGAACCATAATGTGTGATAGATAGGAACTGATATGATGTTTTTCGTCGCTCATAACTGTAAAATGTTTAATGAATCAGGTAGAACAAAGGGAACAGGAAAATCCAGATAAGGTCAACAAGATGCCAGTAAAGACCGCTGTTTTCAAGAAGTGCGTATTTGCCTGTATTAACAGCACCGGTCTTAACTTTTACCAGTGTAATTGCCAAAAGGATCATTCCTACGATGATGTGAACTGCATGAAGCCCGGTCATAAAGAAATAGAGGCTGAAAAAGAGCATATCTCCGTTGCTGAGATTTTTCATCAGTTCTGAGCCCGGATACATTCCATGTTCGAACTTTCCGCCCCATTCAAAGTACTTGTTTACCAGAAAGACCAAAGCAAGCAGCAAGGTAATGCCAAGCATAAGCATTGTCATCTTTTTGTCATTTTTCTGCATTGCTGAAATGGAAATGGCAACTGTAGCACTGCTCACCAGAAGAATTATGGTGTTGATTAATCCCATGGTGATACTGAGCTCGTGATGAGCGAGTTCAAATGCAACCGGGTTTTTAAAGCGGTAAACCGAATACACAATGAAGAGCCCGCCAAAAAGGAGAATTTCGGTAAAAATAAACAGCCACATGCCCAGTTTGGCGGCGGTGTCGTCGCGGTGGGCATCGGCGTGATGAGGGGTGGTTATCGTTTCCATGTCTTCCTGAAATTAGTATTCATAAGGCCCGTGGTCAACTACTGGTATCTCTTCGAAATTTTCAACAATAGGAGGAGAGGAAGTAGTCCACTCCAGTGTTTTTCCATCCCATGGATCGTCAACAATTTTTCCTGTTGCTTTGCGTGCTCTGAAAAGATTAACAATGATAATTATGAGCCCTATCGCCAGTATCCATGATCCAACAGTTGAAAGTATATTGGCATTGTGAAACATTGGCAGGTAATCATAATAACGGCGCGGCATTCCTATGAGCCCCAGATAGAACATAGGGAAGTAAAGCATATTGAAGCCGATAAAAAAGATGAGAAGGCCAATATTGGCAACTTTGGTGTTGTAAACCCTGGCAAACATTTTCGGGAACCAATAATGCAGTGCGCCGAAAAATGCAAAGCCTGTTCCTCCGAAAACAATGTAATGGAAGTGAGCAACAACAAATGCAGTATCATGGGTATGAATATCGGTTGCAAGAGATCCGAGCACAAGTCCGGAGAAACCGCCGATCATAAAGACGAATATAAAGGAAATGGCCCAAAGAAAAGGAGGCTGAATATTGATAGAACCTTTGTAAAGTGTGGCTGTCCAGTTAAAGACTTTAATTGCTGAAGGGATAGCAACCAGAAATGTGAGCAGCGAAAATACCCAACGGGAGGTTGAACTCATTCCGGATGTGAACATATGGTGTCCCCAAACAAAATAGCCTACAAAAGCGATGGCCATACTTGAAATTACGATGGCAGTATAACCGAAAATGGTTTTACGCGCAAATGTTGGAATAATTTCGGTGATGGCACCCATTGCCGGAAGTATCATGATATAAACCGCCGGATGAGAGTATATCCAGAACAGATGCTGATACAGAATCGGATCTCCACCGATTGCAGGATCAAAGAATCCAATGCCCAGAAGTCGTTCGGCGATAACCATAAGGAATGTAATTCCAACGATAGGAGTGGCGAGTAACTGAATCCATCCTGTTCCGTAAAGCGACCATGCAAAGAGAGGCATTCTCAGCCAGCCCATACCCGGAGCACGCAGACGGTGCATGGTTACTACAAAGTTTAATCCGGTTAAGATGGATGAGAATCCGAGTATAAATGCTCCGGTAACGGCAGCAACAACATTGGTTTGAGTCTTGAGACTATATGGAGCATAAAATGTCCATCCGGTATCCGGAGGCCCGTCACCCATAAACTGTGAACTCAGTACAACGATAGCACCCAATATATAAAGGTACCAGCTCATCAGGTTCAGCCGTGGAAATGAAACATCTTTAGCCCCGATAAGAATGGGCAGGAAAAAGTTTCCGTAAACAGCCGCAACCCCAGGAATTACAAATAAAAAGATCATTGTCAATCCATGAAGGGTAAACAAACCATTGTATGTTTGTGCCCCCATTATTTGCTCGCCAGGAGAAATCAGCTCAAATTTCATGAGCAGTCCCATCACCACACCGGCAAGGAAGAAGGTCATCATGGAATAAAAATATAACAGGCCGATCCGTTTGTGATCGGTTGTAGTCAGCCAGCCAAGCAGCCCCTTATGTTTACCCTGATATTCAAGGTAATTGGGCAGGCGTGTGGTTTCAGTGTGTTCTGCCATTATTGATTTTCTTTATTTATTATTACTTTTTTGCGGGGTTTGAGTGCCAGAATCAGAAATACAACCAATGCAATGAATATGATTATTGTTCCGGCAACTTTTGTTACATTGAGCACATACTGCTGACCAGCAGGGTCGTAAGTATAGCAAAATTGTAAGACTTTATAAATGGTTGGTCCGCTTTTGCCTTGAGAAGCTTCAACCAAAGCAAGTTTAAATTCAAACGGGAGGAAGTATGTTCCCTGAAGGTAACGGGTTATTTTTCCATCGGGACTGATCATGATAACGGTTGCAGAGTGCATGAAATCATTTCCTGTTTTTTTATACCTGAAGCCGGTCGCTTCGGTTCCCAATGCTATATTTGCGCTGTCGGCAGTGTAAAACTGCCAGCCTGATTCATCCACAGGCTTGTCGATTAAATTCAGATAATTGACACGTTTCTTAATGGCCAGATCGCTGCCTTCGCGCGGGTCGAAGCTGATGGTGATTACCTGAAAATCTTTTCCCAGAACCAGGTCAGTTTTACCTATTACATCGGCAACGCTCGTCATTAAAGGGCTGCAGATACCAGGACATCTGTAATAAACCCACATAAGAACAGTTGGTTTGTTGATCAGGGTTCTGAGATTTTGAGTTTTGCCATTCGTGTCGATAACGGTCAGGCTTTCAGGAATGAATTCATCAAGGTGCTCAACAATTCCAATCTCAAGCTCCGGCGATTTAATATCCTGAGTTGCCTTTATGGTCTGGGCTGTTGAAGTCCATCCGTAAGCCATAAGAATAATCAGAAATCCCAATATTTTTTTCATCTTTTCAAGGTTTTGCCAATGGTAAAAATGCTTTTGATCCTAATGCAAATGATGATGAAGACTTTCGTCGAGGTAGGGATGATTTTTCGGAATCAATGGAACAGCTGTAAGCGCTTTCGCAAATATAAAAAGGAATAAACCAGCAAAGCCGATAAAAAACCCGACTTCAGTAATTCCGAATACCGGGTGATGCATCACGCCAGGGAAAATCTGCTCATAAAGATCGAGGTACTGGCCAAAAATAAGTATTATCACCACAGCTTTAACAACCTTAATGTTTTTATTCAGAACCTGTGGTAAAAGCAATACAAATGGAAGGAACCAGTTGATGAAGAAATTCACGTAAAAAATTACTTTAAAACCACTATTCCAGCGATGAGCAAAGTATTCTGTTTCTTCAGGGATATTGCCGTACCATATAATCATGAATTGCGAAAAGGCAAAATACCCCCAAACAATACTCAGCATAAATACATACCTCGAAAAATCAAGCAGATGGCTCTTGTTCATCTCCTTATAGAATCCCCTTTGGTGAAGAATAATCACCACCAGAACCACAGTTGCGGTGCCATGCAAAAAGGCAGCGACAAAGTTCTTTAGCGAGAATAAAGTACTGAACCAGTGAACATCAATTGACATGATCCAGTCAAATGTTGCAAATGAGAAGGTGATGGCCAGAATAAAAATATAGATTTTCGAAAGGAGCTCGCTTTTCTCAAAAAATGATCTGCCTCCGACTTTATCCTCGTTTAGTGATGCATTTCTGATCAGCCGGGTCATTAAAACCCATGCCAGGAAGAAAACGATCATCCTGATAAAGAAAAACGGAATATTGAGATACGGGGCTTTGTGCTGAATAAGTGTATCTGTTGCCAGCGCGTCTTCATGGGTCCAGTGGTATATTGAATGCATGCCGAAAAACAGCAAAAGCATCAGAATTCCCGCGTAAGGAATGTATGACATCATCGCTTCGGGTACCCTTTTGAACATGGCTGACCAACCCGATTGCGAGATATATTGTAATGCAATAAAAAAACTGGCACCTATGGCAATGGAGAGGAACATGTAATTGTTGAGCAGAAAATTAGCCCAGGCACGTGTGGGATCAGTAAAAAAACTATAGGCGATAACAGCTATGCCAATTGCCATCATTGCAAAGGTAACGTACTGAAAGCCTTTTGTTAACGTAATTTTTGTATCCATTTCTGCTCCTCTTATTTTAAGGTGTTGGCTTGCAATTCATTTTTTACAAACATGGCGATGCGCCACCTGTCGTCGGGTCTGATCATCTGGCCATGAGCTCCCATAACCTGGTAGCCTGCAGTAATTACATGATAGATATCGGCCTCAGGGGCCCCGAGCATTTTCTCTGATAACAGGGATGCCGGTTGTATGGCGTATTTTTTACTGGTAAATAAGTACCCTTTTCCATCGCCGAGTGCACCGTGGCAGTTTTCGCAGAAGATGCGATACTGCTCCTTCCCGATAAGGAGATTTTTTTCAGTTGCTTCAAGCGGGTTGATCAACTCTGCAGCTGCGAGTGCCCTGCTTTCAAGAGAGTTATCGTAAGGATAAGGCACCATTTCGCGTGGAATGGTATTTTCAGCCGGCAGACGCATGGTTTGACCATCAGCAAAGTTCGGATTTGGGGTGTATGTTTCTGCTGCAATTGAGTGCGCCATATCAGGGAAATACTCATAACCCTTGTCATTTCGCGAACGATCGCATGAACCAGTCATCAGCAGCAAACCCGCAGCCGCAATTATTGAAAGGAATGTTTTATTTTTCTTCATTTGCGGCCTAGATTTGAGGTTGTAACTCTTTTTCATAAACTTCAACTGCTCCTTTGTTCAGGAGAATACTTTCAAGATCACCGGATCCACTGCTTTGTTTCGATTTGTCGAAAACCATCACAAACTTATCGTCTGTCGATCTGGCATCAGGTAAAATATATGCTTTGCCCGGATAAATCTTTGCCCGTAACGAAAAGGTGAACAAACTGGCAAGGGTAACCGTGAGAATTGTAATGACTATGGTAACCACGATAAATGAAGGGAAGGCATTGGTTGGCTTTCCTCCGTAGTTGATTGGCCAGTCGATTACTGCAGTGTAATACATAAAGGAAAGTACACCCGCGGCGCCCAGAAAACCATAAATAAATGCTGCAAAAGTGAAGCGTGTTTTCTTTCCCATGGCTTCAATAACTTCATGGATAGGGTAGGGGGTAAATATTTCCCATATTTCGAAGCCTTTTTCTTTAACCTCATGAACTGCCGACATCAATGAATCTTCGTCATCGAATACGCCTATGATATGGTTCTTATTCATGGCTTGCGTTGGTTTTTTCATTTTTGTTAATACTTGTAACTTTCAGAATGCTCTTCACTTCGCTTATGGCTATCATTGGGATATACTTGAAGAAGAGAAGCACTCCGGCAACAAACATTCCGAGTGTGCCGACGAAAATTCCGATTTCAACCCAGGTAGGAGAATAAACGGTCCAGCTTGATGGCAGGTAATCTTTTGAAAGCGAAGTGATAAGAATGTTAAACCTTTCATACCACATTCCCACGTTAATCAGTAATGAGATAATGAAGGCGATGGTAAGGTTCTGACGAACTTTTTTGAACCAGAAGAGCTGTGGAATAAAAGCATTGCATACCACCATCGCCCAGAACTGGAAGGTATAATCTCCGGTTATGCGGTTTTTGAAAAAGGTGAACATTTCATAAGTACTTCCTGAGTACCATGCCATAAAAATCTCTGTTGCATATGCTGTACCCATAATCAGAGAAACAAAAATCAGGATTTTTGCTATGGCGTTTAAGTGCGAATCTGTAACATAATCCTGAAACTTATAGATTTTTCTGATGATGATCATAAGCGTCATTACCATTGCAAATCCTGAGAAAATTGCGCCCACAACAAAGTACGGCGGGAAAACTGCGGTATGCCAGCCTGGAATCACAGAAACGGCGAAGTCAGTTGATACAATTGAGTGAACCGAAACTACCAGAACAGCTGCAATTCCACCGAGCACATAGCTGAGTGCTTCATAACGCAACCATTCTCTGGATGAGCCGGTCCATCCGAAAGCGAAAAATCCATAAACCGCTCTCTTAACTTTGGAGGTGGTTTTGTCGCGGATGGTGGCAAAATCGGGAACCATTCCAAAATACCAGAATGATGCTGATATCAGCAGGTAAGCTGTAATGGCGATAAAATCCCAGAAAAGCGGTGAGTTGAAGTTCACCCATAACGGCCCACGAGTGTTGGGATAAGGGAAAATGTAAAACATCAACCATACCCTACCCATGTGCAATGCAGGGAAAAGTGCCGCACATCCAACCGCAACAACGGTCATTGCTTCAGCAGCGCGGTTTATTGATGTTCTCCATTTTTGCCTGAGTATAAGCAGGAATATTGAAAATGCAGTTCCTGCATGTCCGATACCGATCCACCATACAAAGTTGATGATTTCCCATCCCCAGCCCACAGAGTTGTTAACTCCCCAGCTTCCGATACCAACAACAAGGGTAGTGTATATGGCATACACCCCGAAAAGTGTGGCCAGCATACTTACGCCAAACACGGCTTTCCACCAGGTTGGGATGGGCTGATCAATAGGGGCAATGATGTCGCTGCTTATCTGGCGATAATTTTTGTCACCCAGAATCAACGGTCCTCTCACTTCGGTTTTATACATAAAATTTCTCGTTTATGCGTTTTACAACTCTATGTGTTGAATGTTATGCTTCTTCTTCGAAAGTGTTTCTTACCAGCGTGAGGTAGCTTACCGATGGCAGGGTATGCAATTCCTCAAGCAAGTGGTAATTTCTCGGATCTTTGATGAGTTTTGAAACTTCACTTTCAGGATCGTTGGTGTCGCCAAATACAATCGCTTTTGACGGACATGCCTGACCGCAAGCGGGAAGAATCTCGTGATCTTCAAGTCTCCTGTCTTCATTTTTGGCAAGTAGCTTTTTCTCCTGAATTCGCTGTACACAGAAAGTACATTTTTCAACAACTCCACGCTCACGTACCGTTACATCAGGATTGAGGACCAAACGGCTCAGGTCAGAGTTCATGTTGTAATCGAACTTCTCGTTGTTGGCGTATTTGAACCAGTTGAATCTTCTGACTTTATAAGGACAGTTATTTATACAATACTTGGTTCCCACGCAACGGTTGTAAGCCATCTGGTTAAGGCCTTCGCTGCTGTGATTGGTTGCCGAAACCGGACAAACATTCTCGCAGGGAGCATTGTCGCAGTGCTGACACATCAACGGCTGAAAAACAACACCCGGGTTGGCAGGATCACCATTATAATAACGATCGATTCTGATCCAGTGCATGATGCGGCTTTTCATAACCTCTTGTTTGCCAACAACAGGCACATTGTTTTCGGCCTGACAGGCAATCACACATGCACTGCAACCGATGCACTTATTCAGATCAATAGCTACAGCCCAGTGATGGCCTGTAAATTCAGTTTCTTTATAAAGCGTTGTGTGCTTTTCTTCATATTCGGCATGGAGTTCATTGCCTGAATCAGGGCTCTGCTGATATTTACTCAGCGTGGTTTCTCTTACAATGGGCCTGCCTTCCATGCTGTGATGCATCTGGGTGGTGGCAAGTTTGTATTCTCCGGCAATCAATGCAGGTTCTGTACCCGAAAAACTGTATGTTCTGTTCCCATTGGAAAATCCGGTGAGTTTGAACGCATTTTTTCCTACTCCGTCTGCTACTTTTCCAAAAGCGGTATGTCCGTATCCCAAAGCAATGGAAATGGTGCCTTCTGCCTGCCCCGGTTGAATAAATGCCGGAATCTCAAAGTCATTGATTTTAATGATGGCGTCTTTTGCAATGCCCAGCTTTTCGGCCGATGCAGGTGATATTGAAGCAAAGTTATCCCAACAGATTTTTGAAATGGGATCAGGCATTTCCATCAACCACGGATTGTTGGTATGCTGACCATTGCCCATTGACAGGTTCTGATAAAGTGACACTTCAAATCCACTTGCTGCGGGATATGCATTTAACGCAGAAACTGCTACAGATAAACTTTCAGCATTGAAACCGATTGATCTGACTGCATTTTCAATCTGGTGAACTCCATCCTGAAGCGCTTTGGTCCAGGCAGCTTCCCCTGATTTAAGAATATCTGTAAGCCAGTAATTTTTTATATAAGCGTAATAATCAGGTTCTTTGCCCATCCATTTCAACAGACTTTCCTGCTGTTGCCGTGTACTGAAAATTGGCCTGATGGCGGGTTGCGCCAGGCTGAAGAATCCTTTGATGGGTTCTGCATCGTCCCAGGATTCAAGGTAATGATGTGCAGGTGCTGAATAAGTTACATGCGCTAAGGTTTCATCCTTCACACTGTTTAACGAAACGCTGAGTTTTAGTTTTTTAAGTCCTTCAACAAAGGCTTCGCTGTCGCGATGATCATAAACCGGATTGACATTCCAGAGAATAAGTCCGCCCAACTGATTGCTGTTCATCTGCTTAACCAGCTCTTCCATTTTGCTGTCATCGGCTTGTTTGGTAAGGTAAGGCGATGAATAGTCAATGGTTTTTCCCTGGTTCATGAGGAGCTCATTGATGGCATTCACCACAATTTGCTCATTTATATCATTTGATCCGGAAACAACAATTGATTTTTCCTGATTCTTCCATAACTTATCAGCTATGCCCGGAAGTGCCTCATGTGTTGAGCCGCCGTTGATGGCAGCTTTCCCGGCAAGGGTAGCCAGCTGATTGTACAAACCAATCAAAAGGCCAGACATTTCTGAAGGTTTAACCGGAAAACGTGTATCGGCTTTACTGCCTGAAATACTGAGTCCTGTTTCGAACTGAACATGATAGGAGAGTCGTTTCTCGCCATCGGTAAGGCTGCGCATTACTGAATAATCGTGTGCAAATTCAATCGGCGCAAGCCAGGTTCCCAGGAAGTCGGCTCCAAATGAAACCACAACTTCAGCCTTGTCGAAATGATAAAATGGTATTATGGGTTCACCATAACTTAGTTTGTTGGCCTGCAGCATTCCTGAAAATGAAACGGGTTCATAAACCACATGTTCTGTTCCGGGATAAGTAGCTGTAAATTCGCCGATCAGTTTTCGGGTTGATGGGCTGATAATCGGGCTGGTGAGCAATACTATTTTTTCGCCGGCTGCACTGATTTCTTTCAGCTTTGCCGTAATCTCATTATCCAGTATCTGCCATGCGAAATCTTTCCCGGCTTTTGAAGGGCCTTTTAATCTGGATTCATTGTCGTAAAGGCTCAAAACCGAAGCCTGAACCCTTGCACTGCTTCCGCCTCTGGTAATTGGAGAAAGTGTATTTCCTTCAATCTTTATAGGACGTCCATCCCTGACCTTAACAACAACACTGCTGTATTCATTGCCATCAAAATACGATGAAGCATAATGATTGGCCATTCCCGGGGTAACTTCTTCGGGTTTGTTAAGATACGGAACTGCTTTTTTAACCGGATTTTCGCAACTGCTGGCAATGGCTGCTGTGGCCACGCTAAAGCCGACAAATTTCAGGAAGTTACGTCTGGATGAGGACTTCCCTTCAATTTCTTCATCAATAATCTCCAGCAGGTTTTTTCCTGAAGGAAATTTGTCTGTATCAGGGCTGTTGTCAGGCTCATTGTTGAATTCTTCGAGGCTTTTCCAGTATTTATTTTCCATTGTGAAGTTTCGTTAAGTATTACTTGGTTTTGTTGCCGGAATTGAAAACTGCTGTTAATAATGACATTTCATGCAATCCAGTCCTCCGATTTGCTCAACGGTAACTGAGTCAAATTTTCCTGCTTTCATCTGCTCATGCAGCTTCATATAAGACGAATAGTATTCATTGTCCTTGAAATTAACTTTCGAATCGCGGTGACAATCAATGCACCAGCCCATCGATAAGTCAGAAAACTGTTTCATAATGTGCATTTCAGCAACCGGTCCATGACAGGTTTCGCAGGCAATATTTCCTGCATTAACATGCTGCGAATGACTGAAAAAGACATGTTCCGGCATATTATGGATTCTAATCCACTCAATCGGCTCACCGTTTTCAATTGAACGTTTGATCTTGTTTATTTCAAATTTCCCGGAATTTGTGCCTGCAAGCACAACATTATGACAGTTCATGCAGACATCATTTGAAGGTATTCCCGCCGATTTACTGAAGTCAGCAATGTGATGACAGTATTGGCAATCGATTTGATTTTCGCCGACATGAATCTGATGCGAGAACTTAATGGGCTGATCGGGCGCATAATCCTGTGTACGGCTCAGGGCTTTTGCTTCTGTCATGGCAATGTTTAAATGCACTGCCAGACCTACTGCAATAATAATAAGGTGTACTATACGGTATTTCAGTTTTTTGGTAAAAATCAGATCGATGATGGCCAATGTCATCAAAATGGCAAATAAAATAAAGAGCATCAGGCGCTTAGGAAATATTTTGAATTGCTTTGTTTCCTTTTGACTGAACTCGGAAAGGAAAGCCGATATATTATATATTTCTTCGCCGGTAAGATTGTATTCTTTATGCGCTTTTTCCATTACCTGCGACGATGGCTCGCTCATGGATTCGTAGATGTTCATTCCGTTTTTCTCCACAAAAGCAATAGCCAGATCATGCGCTGAAGGATTCCAGTTCAGGCTGTCGGTATTTTTAGCGTAGTGACATGAAATACACGATGCTGTGCCTCCGTTCTCAAAAGGAATAAGGCCATAAAACATGCGTTCACCTCTGCGGATTTCCGTTTCTGTGAAGCCGTCTTTTTTATTTACATCAACTGTAAATTCTTTCTTCTGAACGGGTTGCCAGTTATCAATATAATCTATAATGCTGTTGATTTCGGCATTAGAAAGGTTTGTGAATGCCTGCATGGGAATTTTATTGTTTTCCTCATACACCTGAATGGCAAGCTTATCGCCAGAATCAATCAGTTCTTTTGAATTTCTGATAAATTTTACCAGCCATTCCCTTTCTCTTAACTGGGAAATGCCCAAAAGTTCAGGGCCAACCAATTTGCCTCCGCCAATTTTATGACAAACCTGGCAGTTTTTTTCGAACAACTGTTTGCCCTGATCCTGGGCATTTGAGTTGAATGACGATAGAGAAAATAAAAGAAAGGCTAAGAGCGAAACCAAAAGCATTTTGGCTTGCCTGAAACCAGATTTAATCGACGTGTGGCTCATATCAGCTTGCAGTAAGAGATTATTTTTCTTTGAAACCTGTACATAAAAAAAGCAGAATCGCTTCACGATTCAGCTTTGGTAATTGAAAATAAAGTGCCTGCCTTTCGGAGACGGTATCGGGAAAATGCTTTTTTGTGTTTTTTAACTCAGCGTAAACGTGCATCATAGAATCAGAATTTGCCAGCCGGCATTTAACGGTCACAATACCCTTTGGCGAATTTACTCAAAAACATTAACTAACAAAAAAAGTTTGGTACAAAAATCCGCTCAAAGATAGTTTATATTTATTCTAAACAAGTGTTGGTTTACCTAATTAAACCTAATGATTTGGTTTTCATTTTAATAAATGATAAAATACCAGATCATCATCAAAAAACAGTGTAAATGTTTGCACGGTAAAAATAAAATAATTTTAAAATCAAAGCTTTTTTCTGGAAATAAATTCACTTTAAATGATGTGAAAATGCATTTTTATGCGAGCTGGATGCGTAGAAAGATAGTAATGACTTTCGCAAATATGCTACATTTTTTATCCCCCTCTATCCCCCTTTCGGGAAAGGGGGACGATACGTCCGTGCTTTTCAGAGGATTGATTGAAGGTGATTTGACAGTTGTAATCAGCAACTTTGCATCATCAGATTTTCGCAAAAGTAAACCGTCAGTTAAAGCAAGAAAAAGTCTTAAAATTCATTCCACTAAAGAAATAGATCTTAGAATTTAGTAAAATGCTGGTGGAACGGTTCTCCCCCTGATCGCAGGGGGAGACAGAGGGGGTATTATAAAAATGGAGAATTGATCACTTAAACAACATTCTCCCATTGTCTGATCTGGAAAAAAGAAACCACTCTGTTTATTTAAACAGATATCCTATTTTTAATCCAGTGGAGAATGCAAGCGGGAAACTTTCGTCCATTACTGAATAGCCAAAATGGTATGTTGAATACTCATTGTTACTGCTCGAAAAACCATAACCAACGCCCAGGAAGAAATCTACTGCAAAGGCATTGTCCATAATCCATTGTTTGCCAAATACCAGTTGAACTGTACCTGAGAAAACGCTTTCACGCTCCTTTTCTGAAGATTGTGAACTGCTCCAGTCTCTCCACATCCAAACATCGTGGTTGTAAAACCCCAGAGCAACCTCTGGCTTTATGTAACTGCCTTTAAGCACATGCGCATAGCGCATCCCGCGAAGGTAAAAATCAGGATCTTTAATCAGTTTGTATCCGAATTTAGTAAAAGTACCTCCGGCATTTCGGTCACTTGCATCTACTCCAAGTCCGATAAGGCCCAGGGTAGCTTCAAAACTTCTGCCCGGTCGAAGGCTGCGTTCATAGGCAAAAGTGGTGTTTCCGGAGAGTGGAGAAAGGAAGTCTATTTTGATGATGTTTTTTTTATTTTCAAGGTAATTTGCAGGGTTGGTCATTTCTTTCTGAAATTCCATTTCCTGTCCGTTTTCAAAAATAATCTTAACGATTTTATCTTTGTCAATGGCAAAAAGCACATCTGCAGAATATTCCGGCAGATTATACTTTACCTCATCAAGTCCGATTTCCCTGATTTTACACTTGATCAGTTCGTTGTTTTTCTTCATAATCAAATCCTGCGCTGTGGCAATACTTCCAAAAACTAAAAGCATCAGCAACGTTGAGAAAATGGTTGGTTTCATAAAATTTAATTTAGAGATTTTTGCTTTTGAGAGAGCTTTTAAAAACCGACTTTTGAGAGAAATATAGTGCAGCAAAGTTTCAATAAGTATGCCAGAATAGCAAGGTATTTTTAAATTATGTTTTGTGGATAAATATTTCTATTAATTACTTACTTTTGCACTCCCCAATAATTCGGAGAGATGCCAGAGCGGTCGAATGGGGCGGTCTCGAAAACCGTTGTACTCTTACGGGTACCAAGGGTTCGAATCCCTTTCTCTCCGCAACCAGATCAAGGTGCCCCGCGCAGCGGGGCATTTTTATTTTCTCAGGCAGGCAAGCCAAACTCGTTTGAGCTTGCCAGACTGAGAAAATAAAAACAACATCCCGCAGGGATGTTGCCTTGATCTGGTTGACGCTCCCCCTCTGCGGATCACCGAAGGTAATCCCCTAACGCCAAACTCGTTTGAGCTTGCCAGCCTGAGAAAATAAAAACAACATCCCGCAGGGATGTTGCCTTGATCTGTTTGACGCTCCCACTTTGCGGATCACCGGAGGTAATCCCATCAGGTTGTCATTATAATGAAAATACTATATTTGCTTTATAAATTAATCATTCATTCTAATTCCTAAATACCTAACTATGAAGAAAGTAATTTTATTTTTGGTTTTATTATTTTGGTCTGCCAACTTGTTAAAATCTCAAAACCCTCAATGGCTGCAGTACAGTGAAGGGGGTATTGTTTTAGCTTTAGCAGAAGAAGATAATTTTATGTGGGCTGGTACACTTGTTGGGTTGGTGAAACTGAACAAATCAACAAAAGAGACCAGTTTTTACAATAACGCAAATTCTGGACTGCCAAACAATCACATAACAGCAATCGCTGTTGACGATAGTGGTTTGAAATGGATTGGTACTTATGGTTATGGATTATGCAGTTTTGATGGAAATAATTGGATTAAATTTAATTCAAATAATTCGGGTTTAGCCAATGACACTATTAATACAATTGTGATTGATGAGAATGGAGTTAAATGGATCGGAACCAGAAATGGCTTATTCAGTTTTAATGGCAATAACTGGACAACCTACAAAACGCAAAATTCTGAGCTTCCAAATAATGTTGTTAATTCAATAGTAGTTGATACTGCTGGTCATCTCTGGATTGGAACCAATGGAGGAGGATTAGCCAGATTTGATGGTTTTCTATGGACAATATTCAGTTCAAATCAGTCTGGAATCTACTCTGATTTACTATCAATTGCTATTGATATCAATAATATCAAATGGTTTGGAAGTAAAAGTAATGGATTAACAAGATTTAACGATACTACCTGGACAAATTATCTTACCTATAATTCAGGTATATCTGATAACTACATATTGTCTTTGTCAACAGAAGAAAGTGGAAAAATATGGATTGGCACCTACTATTCTGGCATTATGGCCTTCGATGGGATTAGCTGGTTTCAATATAGCAATACCACCAATAAAAATGTGAATGTAGTAATGGTAGGTTCAAACGGATCGAAATGGTTTGGAACCGGGAGCCTTGGATATTCCTATGGTGGTGAATTGTCAGAATTTGATGGATATAATACAACCATTTACAATACTTCCAACTCTGGTTTAACAGATAATCTTATATTCAAGATTAAGGCTTCAGAGAATGATATTAAATGGATTGGAACAGGGAGGGGGTTAATAAGCTATGATGGATTAAATTGGACTTTGCACAATTTCGGTTCATATAATAATTCAATCAATTGCGTTGTAATTGACGATAATGATGCTAAATGGTGTGGTACGATTGGAAATGGCTTAGCGAAATTTGATAATGATATTTGGACGTTTTACAATACTTCAAACTCAGGAATTTCCAGTAACTTTATTGAAGATATAGCAATTGACGATAATGAGAAATATTGGATAGGGACTCAGGAAGGTATGTCGGTTTTTGATGGAAATAATTGGACAAATTACACGATATATAATTCAGATATACCTGGTAACATAGTCTTTTCAATAAAAATTGATCAGAATAATGATAAGTGGATCGGAACAAATAGTGGATTAGCCAGATTCGACAATGAGAACTGGGTTGTTTTTGACATATATAATTCTGGTTTGCCTGACAATATGGTTTATTCTATTGAAATTGATAACAATGGCCTTTTGTGGATTGGAACAAATAATGGTTTAGCGTCATTTGATGGATTTAGCTGGACTAATTATAATACACTAAATTCTGGTTTGCCAAATGATTATGTTACATCTATTGCAATAGATAATGCTGGAGTTAAATGGTTGTCAACCTGGGGAGGATTGGCAAAACTGGAAGGAAATGATTGGGCAACATTCAATATTGAGAATTCCGGATTGGGTTACAATGGAATTGTTGATGTAATGATTGATGACAATGGATCGAAATGGATATCTACCTGGGGGCGTGGTATCTCAGTTTTCAATGAAAATGGCATTCCACTTCCAATCAATCAAGCACCTGCCAATCAAAACCATATCAAAATATTTCCTAACCCAGCAAATGATTACCTGAATATTTGGCATCAAATTGATTTGAGAATTTTCGACATTGAATTGTTTGATATTACTGGAGTCCGGGTTAACAATAGTGTAAACCTGAACAACCCGACTTTAATAAATATAAAAACCTTGCCTTCGGGTTTATATATTGTTAAAATCCTGACTAATCAAGGGATAGAAGTGAGAAAGTTCATAAAGAATTAGTTCGTTTCATGCGTCTGGTATGCTTCCTCCATTCCTTCCAAAATGATTCTGTAATACCATGTAAAGAGCTGACTTACTGATGGGTTTTGAAATGTAGTCGTTACATCCGGCTTTTATTGCTTTTTCTCTGTCGCTATGCAGGCCATAAGCTGTTTGTGCAATGATGACTACTTTTTGATTGAATAGCCGAATCTGTCTTGTGGCTTCATGGCCATCCATTTGCGGCATTTTTATATCCATCAGCACCAGATCGATATCAGAATTCTTTCTGCATATTTCAACAGCTTCGATACCATTTCGGGCTATAAGAACTTCGCAGCCAATTTGTTTGGCTATTTTCGTAATAAGCTGCTCTGATATTTTGTCGTCCTCTGCGATCAGTATTTTCAGGTTTTCAGGAATATCTATTTCAGGGAGATTCAATAATGCCCCAGTATTGACGGTGCCTGAATCCGATGGAACATCATACGGAATCGTAAAATAAAACGTTGAACCTTTTTCTAACTCACTATCTGCCCAAATTTTACCGCCCAGCATTTCCACGTATGCTTTTGAAATAGATAAGCCCAGTCCTGCTCCTTCGAAATTTCTGGTTATTGCCTCGCTTCCCTGTCTGAACCGTTCAAAAATCAGTTCTATCTTTTCAGGGCTAATGCCTGAACCCGTATCTTTTACGTAAAATTCAAGGAATCCACCTTTCTTCCAATAGCCAAATTCTATTGAACCCTTATGGGTAAATTTTATTGCATTTTTAACAAGATTGGTCAGAATCGCATATACTTTTTCTTTATCTGTATTAATAATGGATTTATCTTGCGACAGTGTATTTTTAAGGAATAGCTGCATTCCTTTCCCTTCAACTTCAGGCTTGAAAAATGTATGGATGTATTCCATCTGCTCGTTGATGTTTGATTCTGAGATGGAAACCTTCATTTGCCCGGATTCGATTTTTGAGATGCTGATAATATCATTGATGATATTGAGCATTCTGATGCCACTTGTCTCGATAATGCTTATATAATCTTGCTGCTGCTCTCCGGTTAGCATCGGTTGTTTAAGCAATTCAGTGAAGCCCATGATGCCATTCATTGGTGTACGGATTTCATGACTCATATTGGCCAGAAATGCTGATTTTAAACGATCGCTTTCTTCTGCTCTTTCTTTGGCTTCTATCAGTTCTTTTTCTGCCTGTTTTCTTTCGGTAGTATCAATGCGTACACCAATCATCCGGGTAGGTTTATTATTTTCATCCCTGTTAATAACATGTCCGCTGGCACTGATCCAACGGTAGGATCCATCTGCATGTTTGATCCTTGCATCATATTGATAATCATGTTCAATGCCTTCGATAATCGAATTTATTCTTGATGTAGGTATATCTTTATCATCCGGATGGATCCTGTATAGCCATTCTTCGCGGTCAGCCGGACCCTCTTTTGGTGCATACCCAAGCATCGTGTAATAAGTTGGAGATACATGAAAAATATCGTTCTTTAAATCCCAGTCAAAGTTGCCAATTTGGGTTTCTTCGAGTGTAATCCTCATACGTTCTTCACTTGCCCGTAATTTTTCCTCGATATTTTTGCGTTCAGTAATGTCACGGATAATCATACTGTTTCTTAACTGGCCTTTATAATTTTTAAAAAGGGATGATGAAATTTCTGCCGGAAAACGTATTCCACCTTTCCGGAGAAATGTCAATTCACATTGAACCGTGCCTTTTAATGCCCGTTCTGCAATCATAAATTCTAAATTCGGATCCGCTATATCAACGACTCCGTTTCTGCCCAGTTTGATTAATTCTTCTTCGGTATATCCAAACATACGACATGCAGCAGGATTTGCGGAGACTGTTATTCCTTCGGGAATTGTCAAAAGTATAGCATCCATGCTGTTTTCGAAAAATGATCGGTATTTGGTTTCACTTTCAATTAATGCTTCTTCGGTTTTTTTTCGTTTTGTAATGTCATGTCCGATGCCCAGCACGCCAATTAGATTTCCGTTGGCATCTATCATAGGTGTTTTGATGGTGTCAAGATATACCTGGTTACCTCTATCAGCAAAAGTGACCCATTCTTCGTTGCTGGTGGGCATTCCCGCTGACATGGCTATACGATCATTTTCCCTGAAAAAATCTGCAAGTTCTTTGTCAACAAAATCGTAATCGGTTTTTCCTTTGATTTCGGCTTCCTTTGCACCGAAAAAACGCCCGAACATCTCATTGCATGACAGATACACTCCCTCTGTATCCTTTAGCCATATCAGGTCGGGGATGGTTTGAAAAAGGGTGTGAAGGAGCTTTTCACTATTACGAACCTCTGTTTCGGCAAGTTTATTATCTTCAACCAGACTTAATAATTGCTGACGTGAATCCTCCAATTCATTGAAAACTAATTTTTTCTGAGCTTCAGCTAACACCCGCTCACTGATATCCCTAATGTTACATTGAATTACTTTAATTTGATCTTCTACGTAAACATTGCTAACGAACTCAATATGAATCTTCCGCCCGTCAATCGTTTCAAGCGGCAAATTTTCATACCTGACATATTTTTTTTGCTGTAATTCCAGGAATTTTTCATGATTCGCAGCGATGTCCTTGAAAAATCCAATTTCCCAGACTGCTTTCTGAAGGAGTTGTTCTTCTGAAAATCCCAATAGCTGCAATAGGAATGGATTCACATCGATTATCATACCGGTTTCAGCATCGAGGATAAGAATGCCATCTTTTGCTGACTCAAAGAGCCGGCGATAGCGGATCTCAGAAGACCGCAGACGCTCCTCTGATTCTTTCCTGTCGCTGATATCAATCACTAAACCGGTAATATACAATGGTGTCCCGTTTTCATCTCTCTTTACTATTGAGCCGGTATCATAAAACCATTTATACCCTTCTGATTTGGTTAATATCCGGTATTCTGTTTCGTATTTTTCTTTTCGACCTTCAATATGTGCCCGCATTGCATTCATCGTATCTTCAAAATCATCAGGATGCACCAATGCAGTGAAATCGTTATAATGTTTGAAATTATCAGGCGAATAACCCAGCATTTCGGCTTTCCGCTTTTCAAAAACAACATTGCCATTTGTCATATCCATTTCCCACCAGGCCATATTTGAAGCCTGCATGGCAAGTTCAAGCCTGGAATTGTTATTTCGAAATTGCTCTTGCGACTGCTTAAGCAAGGAGATGTCTGTCATACTTACCACACATTGATTTGGATTTTCTGTAATGATTCCACTAAGGAGCAGGAATACAGGTATGTTGCCGGGAGATATCAGCGTTATCTCACTTAAATTATTGGTTTTACTACTGAAAATCTTCTCAAGAAACTGAGTGAATACTGGCTTATTTTCCCTGGTGATGAAATCTGCAAAATCACGGTCCAATAAATTTTTAGTTTCTGACCCGATTATTTTTGCTGCATCAGAATTTACCTCAATAATTTTTCCATTATTGTTCAAGGTAACGCTGCCTGAATTGGCAAAATCATATAATTCTCCAAATTTTGTGAATCCGGAATCCTTTTCCTTTTCGCTCATCATTACTTGTGTATTTTTTTATTTCCGGTTCCGCGGATTTACTTTCAGATTCAGGATTCAGATTCCACATTTCATTGTCTGAATCTTGTGAAGCTGATTTCCTTCGTTTACGTTTCATTCTATTTAAGTTGCAAAGCATGATGATCTTTGCCGGATTTCAATAATCAGCAAATGGTTGATTAAGAAATATTCCTTGAGGCCAATATGTTTTGAAACGGTTGAAACCCTTAGATATGAACATGAGTGAATGTCAGGTATTTGTCTGACATTTGCTCATTCTATGCCACGGGGTAAAGGTAGATTGACAAGGTATAGTCCGTGTTATATAACTTCTGTAATAAATGACATGATTCACACATTAAAACCTGATATATGGATTTTGTAGGATTGCCGAAGCTATATGCACTTAACTGAAAAAATACCACTCAACGATTGTTCCGCTTTATTGGATTTGATGTCGGGCAGGGCTATGTTTAATAAAAAGAAGGAAGAGGTTTGTTGAGATATTGATATGGCCTGATTAATTCATCAACTTATAATTTTGGGCTAAAGCACCTTAATACCGGCGGTTTTGAATTACCCTGACCTTGAGGTCGGGGTAATTCAAACAGCTATTTATAAGGATTTTAGTCCTGTTTGTGAATTAATCAGGATAAAACTGTGCGCATGGATTTTTATGTCCGAATGGGAGTGTTTAACTTTTACTCCCCGGTTCAGCCGGGACTTTATTCCTCGCACTTCGTGCAAGATGAGGATCCATATATAAACGAATTATTTACCGCAAATATGCGGTGAATAATGAATTGTTTTACCGCATGGGTTGGTTGCTTAAATGTGGAAACCCCTGACAGAGTTTGGCACCTTTAGGGTAATCCCATTAAGTTTATATTTTGCTGATTAATAAGTAAGAAAGAATTAGAAGTCCTGCCGCACCTAATATAGCCATGACAAATACCAAATACTTCACATTTCCAGGTTCGTCGTATCTGTTAATGATGTTTTGTTTTCTGTCCGCTGTATAATATTTTTTCATAACCCTTCTGGCTAAGAAAAATGGAATAAATGCACTTATTATGAAATGCCACTTCGGGATCAGATCAATTTTTAGAAAGGATAAAATAACGGACAGAATTATAATTGTGATTGACCATAGAATAATCATTATCACCTTTTCTAAAGAAGCATCCTTTAATTCGCCTCCTTTTTCTGAATTCCAGCACCAATAGAAGTTTAAATATAGTCTGTCTAATATTTTCATAATCTTTGTGTAGTCTATAAGTTATTACTCAAGCCGTCAATAACAATACAAACATAATGCTTTCTCATTTTTCCATTATCAACATTTTTATCTTTCCATTTATTTCACCCTTTCGCCCTACCTCACAAACACCCATTTATCTCCTTTTGAAAGCTGGTCCATATATCCGTAGCCTTCGGAGTTAAAGTGTTTTAGTTGTTCGGGGTCTTCAATCCGGTGGTCAATTACAAACCTTGTCATCAATCCACGGGCACGTTTGCCGTTGTAGCTGATGAATTTATAGGTTCCGTTTTTAAACTCATTGAAAACAGGCGTAACAATTCTTGCTTTTGTTGCTTTGAAATCAATGGCCTTAGAATATTCGTCTGATGCCAGATTCACCAATATATTATTGCCTGATTCTTTGATGGCTTGCTTCACTGCTTTGGTGATTTTATCGCCCCAGAACTGATACAGGTTTTTGAAATTTTTCCCTTCGAGTGTTGTGCCCATTTCGAGGCGATAGGCCAGCATAAGGTCGTCAGGTTTCAGCAAACCATAAAGTCCGGAAAGAATACGCAGATGTTTGCCGGCAAATTCTACTTGTTCATCGTTTAATTCCCAGGATTTGAGTCCTTCATATACATCGCCCTTAAATGCGGAAAGCGCGGGGCGGGCTTTTTCGGCAGGGTAGGGGTAATGCCATTCGCTGTAGCGGAGTGCATTTAATTCGGCGAGTTTCGGACTGATGTCCATAAGCCCGGCCAGATCGCGCGGACTCTTTTTACGCAGCAGTGCTGCCAGTTTTTTCGATTGTGCAATCAGTTCAGGATCATTGCCTGGTTTGATGTTTGATAAACTCTCAAAATCGAGGGTTTTGCTGGGCGAAATAATAATAAGCATTCTCAGTAATAAGATGGATAACTACTTTAAAATCAATTAAAAGCCAAAGCGATTGTTTCCGAATGGAGAAACAGGATTGGTGTAAGGATTGTAAAAGTTGCTGTTGCCTTGTTCCATTCTGATTTCAGCGCCTATGTGCATGTTGTCGCCGATGCGGTAACCCACACCCACACTCATTCCCTGCGCTTCCATTCTGATATTGTCGGAGTTGAGCCTTGCATTAAATGCCGGATTTATGGTCTTGTAAGCCGATCCCGTAAGGGTGAGCCTGTCGTTTACCTGATATGCACCGCTGGTGAAAATGGTGAAGGTGGTTAGATTTCCTGAAACAGGCGAAAAACTTCCTTCATTATTCAGCATCATTGTGTTGCTGAAAGTTGTATTGTTGATGACTGCTCCTGCTGATAAGGTAAACTTTTTGCCCAATTGCTGATTGAACGATGGAGCAACATACGTGTTGAATAAGCTTCCACCGCCAAAACCGCTGCTGAAACCAGCGCCGGTCTGCAAATTGAACTTCGCGGGCGTCATGCTGTTCTGCAGTCCATATGGATTTCCAAAGCTTGTGTATGAACTAAATCCATAATTATACATCTGGGCCTGGGTCGATAATCCAGCCATCAGAAATAGTATTGCGAGTATGTTCCGGAGTTTCATGGTGATGATGTTTTGGAATGGATAAAAGTAAGCAAAAATAAAGAGAAATGGGGGAAAAATTTTGGATTTCGGATTTCGGATTTCTGACATCTGACCTCCGGCTTCCAGCTTCCGACCTCCGACCTCTGACCTCCGGCTTCCGACCTCCGACCTCTGACCTTTGACCTCTGACCTCCGACCTCCGACTTCCGACCTCCAACCTCTCTCGTTATCTCTTCAACCTTTACCTTAAATTCCCTTAAAACCATTTCCTTGACTTCATATACAAAAACATCCCCACAGCAATAGCCAGCATTGCCGCCATAATGGTATGATATCCATAGCGGTAATGCAGCTCAGGCATATTGTCGAAGTTCATGCCGTAAATGCCCGCGATAAAGGTGAGCGGGATAAAAATGGCACCTATCACCGTTAAGGTTTTCATTACATTGTTCAGCTTGTTTGAGATGGTGGATGAATAAAGCTCCATCAATCCGGATATTGTATCACGGAAACTTTCGAGGTTTTGGATGATATTTTGAAGGTGATCGTTCAGATCGTTGATATATTTGATGGTTTTGCGGTCAATCAGCTTTGTTTCATCGCGCTGAAGTTTCCTGAGTTCATCTCTGAGCGGATAAACATATTTCCGCAGAAGGATCAGTTGCTTTTTCAGATGCATCATCTGTGTTGGCGTAACCCGGTCGGTATCGCGCAGCAATTCCATTTCAATGTTCTCGATGTGATCTTCAATCTTTTCGAGCACCACAAAATAGTTATCCACAATCTTATCTATCAGCACATAAGCGAGAAAGTCTATGCTTTTTTCACGTGCTTTGCTAACGCCGCTGAGCAACCTTTCGCGAACCGGATTAAAAACATCGCCTTCACGTTCCTGGAATGAAAGAAGATAATTTTCACCGATCACAAAACTGATCTGTTCGGTTTCTATGGATGCTTTTTTGTCATTCCACTGAAGCATTTTCAGGCAAAGAAATAGTACATCGCCATAATTCTCAATTTTTGGTACCGATTCAGTATTCATCACATCTTCAAGCAAAAGCGGATGAAGTGCATGGTGATTTCCAAGTTGACTGATCAGGTCGGTATTTGAAAATCCGGTAACATTTATCCAGTTGTTTCGGTTAGCAACCATTTTGGAGATGATCACTTTTGCATCATCCGATTCGGTTCTTTCGATGTTGCTTACGTCAAAACTGAACAGATCAAGGGTAGTTTCCTGTTCAATATTTCCGGTATAAACAAGTGTACCCGGAGGAAGTCCTGATTTTTTGCGGTAGTTCCTGACTTTAGTTGAGGTCATCGGTTTCGGTTTTATCAGTAGGGATGCTGTTTTTAAAAACCAGCGAACGGTGTGGATACGGAATTTCAATTCCTTCCTCATTAAAGCGCCTTTTCAGCGATTCAAAGAGGTCACATTTCATCACAAAACCTTCACCAGAAGTATTGGCCCAGGCATAAGCCCTGAGGTTTACCGATGAATCGCCGAAGCCCAGCACACGTACAATTACTTTTGGGATGCCTTGTTCAATTTCTTCAGCGCTTCGCTTGTCGATACAATTTGGATGGCTTTCTGCTTCGTTTCGTAGAATCTGGATTGCTTTGTCAAGATCAGAATCATAACTGATGCCCAACTCAATAAAAGTGCAAACCCTTTCATCTTCAATGGTGGAATTTATGATGGTTTGCGCGCTGATCACCGTATTCGGGATAACGATACGGCGATTTTCAAAGTTATTGATGATGGTGTGCCTTAAAGTAATGTCTTCAACGGTTCCCTGATGCAATTCGCCGATCTTAATGTTGTCTCCAACGCGGAAAGGCTTGAAAATAACAATAAAAATCCCGCTGATAATATTTGAAAATGCTTCCTGAGATGCGAAACCGATGATTGCAGCAAAAATTCCGGCTCCGGCAAAAAGTGTGATTCCAATGGTTCTCAATGCCGGAATGGTGTAGAAAATCAGCGTCATGGCCAACATAAAAACCACGAAGCTTACTGCATTTCTCAGAAATTTGTATCGGGTAGGATCAACTTTCAGTACACGGCTTGATCGTTCAAAATAAACCTTCATCAGCTTTTGCAGAATGCGTGAAAGTATCACAGCCATTGCTGCAATTACAATCGAAACAATAAGGTATTGGAGAATGTGGCCGTTGTTGTTGATAAACGATGAAAAATCAAAAGTGAGTAGCTGCATATTTTTTGTTTTATTTACAAAGATAGGAAATCGGGGGAAGCGGAGGGGGGGTGGGCAGAGAAAGGTGGTATGGTGCTTTTTAATTCCGTCTAAGCTTTTACCCCCTCTGACTCCCCCTTCGAAAAGGGGGAGAACCTTTCTACCAGCATTAGAAATTATTCTGAGATATTAGCTTTTTACTGACATGAATTATATTCCCTCTGATCGGGAAATCTGATAATCAACATAAAAAACAAATTATCAATCTAGTAGGATGCACCCCCTCCCTGATTTTAGGGAGGGCTGGGGTGGGTAAAAGAATAGCAAAGGAAAAGCTGGATTATTATCCCTTCCCACCTACCAAGACCTTTCCGAAAAAAGAATGTGTCTCAAAAAAACGAAATTAATCGTCCCCCTTTTCCGAAAGGGGGATAAGAGGGGGATACTAAAACGATCAAATCAAATCGGATTCCAGTGCTTGAACCTGGTCGAAGTTAAAATGAAGGTTAAGGTGGGTAAAAGTAAAATAGCGATCTTAATTCTGAAAGACGCACATCAAAAAAGCCCGCATCACAAACACGGGCTTTTCTAAAACTTCAGAAGTAAATTCTATTTCTTCAGCAAATCGCGGATTTCAGCGAGCAATTCCTGCTCTTTTGTTGGTGCAGGAGGAGCTTCAGGTGCTGCAGGGGCAACCTCTTCTTTTTTCTTCATTGAATTCATTGCCTTAATGGCCATGAAAATGGCAAAAGCGATAATCAGGAAGTCAACGACATTCTGAATAAACATACCATAATTCAGCGTTACTGCAGGTGTAATTACTTCGCTGCCTTGCATAACGGCACCTTTCAGGGTGTAAAGCATGTCCTTGAAATCGATGCCTCCGAGCAACAATCCCAGTGGTGGCATTAATACATCGCTGACAAATGATGAAATGATTTTTCCGAATGCACCACCGATAATGATACCGACAGCCATATCAACTACATTGCCGCGCATTGCAAAAGCTTTGAATTCGTCTAACATTTTCATGATTCCTGGTTTTAAGTGTTAATAAATGTTTGTGGTTATTATTGATTAACAGTTGCCTGTACGTTTTTTACCGAGTAAGTGAGGCCTACTCCAAATGTTTGTTTGAATTGAGTTCGCGGACCGGTTTTTCCTTCTTTGTCCATTATCTGAATGTCGTGGTCGTAAATGGTTTGTAAACCAATGTAAGTCGAGAGGAATTTGTTTACTTTAAGTATCAGCATCGCTTCCCAGTTGATGTCGATATTTTGTGGCCTGTCCATGTAGTTGGAAAACATGTCAAGTTTACTTTTAAAATTGACATTGGTAAAAATGTCTTTTTCAAAAGTTACCTTAAAAGCAGCTCCGAACTCCGGTTTGATTTTATCTCCGGGATCAAGACCGTAAACCGTTGATAGTGAGGTGTCGTTTACAATAGTCAACCTTCCTGTTAAAGGCAAAAAAGATATTGACATAAATGGGTAAGGTTTGTATTCCATACCAAAACCGAGCATCAGATATGCCGGAGCCATAAAGTTTGAAATAATGACTGAGTCATTCGGATAATTGTAACCTTCAGCAAATTGAGTTTTAAAATTCAGGTTTGCACTGAGAAAGAGATTTTTATGAATCACATTATGGCCCAATTTTGACACCAGATCAATCTTGTCATCACTTTTTCTCACATTGGCATCACCGATTTTTACCATTCCATAGGCCATATCCAGCGAATTGTCCCAGGTTGTTTTGCCTTGTCTGAGGTTGGCAAACAGATTCAGAAACGAATTGGCTCCCAGACTGTTTTCGCCGCCGGCAGCCCAGTTGGTAAGCGAAACCTGATTAAAAGTTAGTGATGATTTGAAACCTTTGGTCCACATTTTTGTGGTGTCGGGCGTTTGAGCAAATGAAACAGCTGATATAATAGCTGCAGCGAAAATCAGAAGTGTAGTTTTTCTCATATATATTATTGGTTTAGTGATTCTCAGCCTCCATAGCTGGATTTTATTGTTGGGTTGAAATTTCCATCCGGGCCACTTTCAAGGTTGAAATTTATCGATATACTCATCCTTGTTCTTACAGCCTTATTGTCTTTTACGCCAGGCATCCATTTCATCAACCTCACAATTCGTATTGCTTCTTCGTTACACCCTGCTCCCAAAGAGTTGAGTATTGTGAGATTTGAAATTTTTCCATGCGGTTCTACAATAAACCCGACTTTAACAACGCCGCTCAGGTTTTGTTTGATAGCAGCATCAGGGTATTTGAGATTTGCGGCAATAAAACCTGCCAGATTTATTTTGCTGTTTGTGAAAATAGGGTAGGGGGCAACATCAAGGTTTCTGTAGTAATAGATAGTGCCTGAAGTATCGGCGGGTTCAAAAGGATATAAGTGATAGGAATATCCCCTTTTTTTACATAATCTGTTGTATTTCTTTATGTTGAACTCCATGTTGAAGGTTCCTGAATCTGCCACTGCTAGTCCCATCCGCGTTGCCGGGTTCCATTCCAGCATATTGAAAATCCGAAGGGTTTCATCATCACATTCCGGTGAAACTCTGTCCGTAAAAATGACAGATTCAACTTGTCCTTTTTCATTAATATTATATTTCAGGATGACTTCTCCCTCTGTTTGAGTAGCCAATGCACCCTGAGGATAAATCAGTTCCTGTTCAATAAAATAGCGCAACTGACTTTTACCTCCTGCTGCTGAAGCGGAGATAAAATCCTGTGCAATAGAAAGATAAGCAGGTAAAATGAGTGATAGCAGCAAAAAAGTGAATTTGTGCATCTCTTAAATTTTTGGATATGTGATGTAAATATAGTGATATATGTATTCGATGTTATTTACGGAGTAAGATTTTTAAAAATTTATCTTCGTTCATATAGCCATAGAAATCGCTACCAATGACAGATTGTTGCAACTATTACTACTCTGATACTCCATAAAGTTTTGTATTTCGCCATTTCAGGGCTTCCGTTCGATGAGCTTCACCCATCGTTAATGTATCTCGCCCTTTCAGGGCTTCCGTTATGACTCATTCTTTCAACGATAGGCTTCACCCATCGTTAAAGTATTACGCCCTTTCAGGGCTTTAATAGGTGATTGTTTCATTACGATGGGCTTCTCCCATCGTTAATGTATTTCGCCCTTTCAAGGGCTTATTTTTGTTTAGCCCTGAAAGGGCGAAATCTGTTAACACAGCGGCGTAGCCCTGTGTTATCGAAGTCTAATAACCAAAAAAAAGCCCTGAAAGGGCGAAATCACTTCTCATAATAATGTTATTCAAATCTCAGGAAGCACCTCATTCTCCAGCATATTGTCGGCAAGATTTTCGAATCGTGAAAACTCTTCTTCGCGAATCTTGAACTCTATCTTCCCTTTGCTGATCATACTCAGCGTGTCGCACAGCGTTGTAAGCGTTTCGGGTATGTGTGAACTTACTATGATGGTTTGACCGTTTTCAGCAAGTTTGCGCAGGATTTTACGGGTAAGTCTGACCGACTCAAAATCGAGCCCATTGAAGGGTTCGTCAAGAATTAAAAAATGCCTGTTAAGCGCAATGATTCCCATAAGGCTGAGTTTCTTTTGCATTCCTGTAGAGTAGTTGTCAATCACATCGTTCAGCGGAAGCCTGAATACCTGATTCCATTCTTCAATATTGAATTTTCTGTTCTTTAACTGAAATATTTTCAGATACTCCATTCCTGTCAACATGGGGTAAAATAGGGTCTGGGTTTCCATAAAACCACAGTCACTGAATTTGAAAGGTTCCGGCTTGGCTGAAATACTTCCGGCACTGAACTTTAATGAACCTGAAATCAGTTTAAAAAGTGTGGTTTTGCCTGCCCCGTTCATGCCAACAAGGCCATGCACCGATCCTGGCTCAACTTCCCAGCTTAAATTATCAATGACCAATGATTGGCCATATCCAAAGGAAAGGTCATGTATTGTCAGCATAGTTGACTGTTTTTAAACGGATTATGGCTTTATTGTAAAATATGGCTATAATAATCAATGGCAATGGGCTGATGGGCGGAAAGATAAAACTAAGGTTCAACATCACCAGCAAACTCATAAAAAACGGTGTTTTTTCGCCCTGAACATAAGCCGAGTATTTGAAAAGTACCGCACAAATCTGAACCAGCAGACTGCTCACAAGAACAAGGACAATTACCCTGTAACTATCTGAAAACAAAATCACAGCTGCAAGAATCAGCGGTAAGCAGATGAGGGTGTAAAAGGTAAGTTGCAACCCTGTTTTCCGCAATAGGAAACCAGTAGGACTCTTTTGCAGCGCCTGAATCATCAGTCTTTGTTCATGATACATCTGAAATTCGGCAACCATCAATGAAATCAAAACCATTGAAACGATAAGTACTATCATCTGATTCCGGAATATCAGCGACAATATGATAATTCCCGCAATCATCCACCAGGTTCTTCTTAAGCCTGATTTCCACTCCCAGGCAATTGCGGGAAGAAATGAAAATCCAATGATGGATTTACGGGAAAATTTTAACCGTATCTGTTTGTTTTGGTATGAAATGAGGAATATTCCGGAAAGCAAAATCAACAGCGGAATAAACTCAGCCGAAACAATGTAAAATACAGCAAACGGAGCCAGAAACAGGCCATACATTGATAGGAAAAAAAGTGGTTTATTGAGCCCCAGATTGCTGAGCAACACCCGGTCGTTGCGCTGGTTGTGAATACCAGCCAGCGAAAAAACAAGTAAAACAGATTGGAAAGTGAGAAATCCGGGTTTTGAAGTGGCGACAATCCCTGCGGTAGAAATTGCAATTAGAAAACCTGCCCTGAAAATGCCAAGTTCACCCAGGATTCTCCAATATCTTTTCAGATGAACCCATGAAAGAAACAGGGCGGCTTGCAGCATCTTTTCAGAT
>Ga0351884_1068_pt1 | contig 32237 bp, 23 predicted proteins | sample BONcelFGM3001F15_FD_206773 | JGI IMG/M metagenome (GOLD analysis project Ga0351884, IMG submission 206773) | Enriched cells from coal bed in the Powder River Basin, Montana, United States - BONCAT cells FGM rep3 HSBNCT.FGM.300.1.F15 ...
AGTAGCAAGGCTCATGCTGTCACTGCTTCTATCCATAAAATACTGGGTGATACCGCTATTCATTCCCTTTGGGCTTAACCAAGAATCACCCTTTAATTTGGCGGTATAATATGGACCCCCATTTTTTTCCCATCCAAATTTCCAGCTCTGGAAATAAACGGTCTGACCATCAGGAGAAACGCTTGGTTCATCCTCCCCCTGCGGGGAATTTATGGTTCTATCCAAATTGATCGGGGCGCTCCAACCACCGCTTTCCTTAATAGAATAATAAATATCCCCATCAAAAGTATTAGCCCTGCCGGAATAATTTTTTGTGGAATATGTTGTAGGTCTGGAAGACATGAAATAAAGATACTTGCCATCCGGAGTAATGGATAGATTCAATTCGGGATATTTAGAATTAAGCGAATCTAGTTTAATTATTTTGATTTTTCCGGCGGATTTCACTATCCTTACATTTTTCTTTCCTGTCTGGGCAAAAGCCTGCAGGCAGAAACAGAAAATAAGAAAAATTGATAAACGGTAAGTTATTCTCATTGACTTCTATTCTCCTATGGTTTACAGATAAAACAGCCTCTAAAATTTATTACATGTTTTACGATTTTTTTTCGATCTCTATTTTAAATATACGAGTAAAGAATATATTAGTCAATAAAAATGTTCTGCTGAAAAATCGAAAGAGCCATGAGTATCCCGCTTATCCGGAATTGAAGACTAGAATTATTTTCCTTAGCCGAGAGCATTGAAATTTTGATAATCCCAAATTATGCAATAGGAAAGCACAATGTTGGCTTCTATCAGCCGCGGCTGATTCGGCGCTACGGCTCCTCCTCACGCGGAGACTTTCGCAGATTTAATTAGACGGAGATTGTCTAAAAAGTCGTTTTTGATGTCATTCCCGCGTAGGCGGGAATCTCACACATTATGTTTTACAGATACTTACGAGATACCTCCCGACTCTTTATCCTATAATTTTGAATCGGGACGGGTATGACAATTTTTTACTTTATGGACAGCCCCCATAATTTTATGGTTCTGCGATACCCTACTGCGGCGGATCAGCCATTTTTTTTTATTTTTTTATAAAACATAAAATCACATCACTTATATTTTTATTGCATAATCCGGAATAAATAAAAAAAAATCCGGTCAACAAAGGCTGTTAACCGGATTAAAAAAACTTAATGCTGTTTTCTGTATTTCTTACATTCAAACAGTTTTCTTTTGGGAAAGTCTTTTCCTTATCCAATAGACTAAAAATGCAATAGCCGCTACTGCCACGATGTAATCGAGGTATTTCGAGTAGTGATGTACCAACTCCCAGCGTTCAGCTAACCAGAAACCAAGATATGCAAGGAACATATTCCATAAAACGGCGCCAACAATAGTATATATTGAGAACTTTGCTAAGTTCATTTTACCTATGCCGGCAGGTATGGAAATAAAATGCCTTACAACCGGAAGAAATCTACAGATGAAAATTGTCTTCTCACCATACTTTGAAAAAAATCTTTCCGTCATTTCAAGATGCTCCTTGTCTAAGAGGAGATATTTTCCAAATTTCAGAACTACCGGCTTGCCGCCGAAGTAGCCCATATAATACGAAAGCAGTGAGCCGACAATACTTCCTAATCCGCTCCAAATCGCTACACCGAGCATTGTAAAATGACCCGTTGATACCAAATAACCTGCAAATGGCATAACGCCTTCGCTTGGTACGGGGGCAACCATACTTTCCAATGTCATGAGTATAAAAACTCCAACATAACCGGTTGTCTTAATTATTTCCGTAAAAAACATGAACAAGCTTTCAAATAATCCCAACGGAACTCCTATTTTTTCTTATTAGATTTTAAATTAATTTTCGTTATCTCTGCCGGAATGCCGACTCTCGCAGGGGGACCCCAAAATCCCACACCGCGGTTAACATAAACCTGCAATGATTTGTATACACCCAGACCGTTACTTATCTCATAAACTTGGTTAGTAATGAAATTGAACGGGAACAACTGACCATGATGAGTATGACCGCTAAGCTGGAGATCAATTCCTGCTTCAACGGTTTTATCAAGAGCATCAGGAACATGTTTTAACATTACAACAGGAAGCGAAGTATCGGATCCCAAGAGCATCTCTCTAATAGTTCTGTTATCCTTATTGGATTTTCTACCGTAAAGATAATCCAAACCTAAAAGAGTGATTGCGCTATCAATAACAACATACTCGTTATTTAAAATGCGGACTCCGGATTCTTCTACCTTGGTTTTTACTTTTTCGTAATTTCCAAAGTAGTCATGATTTCCGGAAACAAAATATTTTCCAAATTTTGTTTTAATGGATTTAAGAGGTTCTACTATATCATCCAAATCTGCAGAACTGTCATCAACAAGATCTCCTGTGATGACCACGATATCGGGATTTAATTCATTAACCCTCTCGGCAATCGTGAAAAGCCTTTCTTGCGTAATTAACTTTCCAAGATGAACATCGCTTATCTGAACAATAGAAAGTGGATTCTTCTCTGTCTTAAGTTTTTCCAGTTCAACATCAACATTGATAGTTTGAATATATCTTGCATTAAAAAAACCGTAAAACATAACTATTAATGTAAACGAAGAAACAGCGTAAAATGCGATTCTGCCTGATTGGGTCTTATCTCTGGTAACATATTCCGGAAAAAAATGAACAAAGTGATTGACCATCCTGAGAATATCAATTAATAATATCGATAAAATCAGGTAAAGCATCATTCCCATCCATACCGATCCGACAAAATAAAAAACATAATTTACCGGGGAACCCTTAAATTGAGCCTCCAAAAACCTTCCTAACGGAAAACTTAGGATTATGAGAATAAAAGCAATTCTAAAATACCAGATCGAACCGCCGGATAAGGATAAAGACTGAACGGCTCGTTTGTAAATATAAAAATTTCCAAGAAAATATACCGAGAGTACTATTGTTAAAAAAATAATCAGTTCCTTTACATTATACATAATTTATCTAAAAATAATATTTAGCATTTTTTGGTTACTATTGGCAGATTCGAATACTGTTTGGTCATAAAGACCAAAAAAGTAATCAAACTTATTATCTTTCAAATATTTAAGGATATCGTCAAATTTCGCATCATCTCCAATACTTCCTTCAATCATCGGAAGGGTTTTTGTGATAAAAGGTTCAGCAGCCTTCAGATCTGCCACATAATTATCTTTGTCAATCTTCATTAAAAAGTAATCTATTCTGGTAAACTCACCAATCTCATAATAATTTTCACAGGTAAGATCCTTTCCATGTCTATAAACATAGTTCGGATCTGCGCTGATTGTAATTTTTAATGCTGCATTTGTATCCTTTGCAGCAGCGATCATCTTAACCGCTAAATTTAAAATCAAATTTTCTTTATGCTCAATCCACTTCAACCAATCGCTTCCGATTGTGGTATCGGGTTTAATCTTCGCAGGATCTATTTTATGGAGATTTTTAAACATTTCTACGGAACTTTTCTCAAAGCCATAATCATCTGTTATATAATTAGCAGCAATGCCTTTTTTATATCTCAAGTAATCCAGGCTTATACCCGTCAAATTTCTGTAGTTGATTGCTAACTCTCTCGTGATATCTACAAGCAGCTGATTAGCTTCCTGACTTGCAGGTGAGACGAAGAAATCTTTTCCTTCGATACCTGTATCATACTTGCCTGAACGGTTAAGTGATAAATAATCTTTAAATTTAAAATCCGCAATATTTCCGCTGCCCCAATTAAGCGTGTTTATTACTGCATGAATTCTGATACTTCTTTTAACGCCTTCATTTGTAATCTCTTTTAAATAATCCCGGGAAGAGGCATTAATGTTTTTTACCTTTGAGGGATAAATTGTTTTACCGTCATAAAAAACAGGGACAAATAAATCTGTAACTCCTGCAGACTGGAAATAATCAAACATTTCAGGAATACTCTTCTTTGTCTTATCTATATTCAGATAAGCGCCAAGTTGATTAAATCCGATATAATCACTCTTCAGATTGTGGGTTCCGCCCTTTGTTGAAACAGTGAATTTTTTCGATATTTTTTCGAAAGTGTTTTTTACCTCAATAGTGTAATTGTTTGTCGAGGTATCGTATTGAAAATAATAAACGCCATTTTCTTTCGAATTACCCATAATTTTTCCGTCAACATAAATATCGCATTCACCGGCAGGTCCGCCATCAGTACCAAGCATTTTAAAGACTATAACATTATTTTGCGAAAAAGAATATGAAATAAAAACGATTGTAAAAACAAATAGAGTTGCCAATTTACGCATTATTAAAACTCCGCTAATTTAGATTAAACCAATAATCCAATCCGGCAATCCAATGATTACCGGATTAGATTTAATATATTAGTATTATTTTTTTTCGGATAAAGAAAGAAGTCTATTCCACTTCACATCAATTTCCGACTGAAAATCATTAACCATTTTTTTACCATCTTCGGTTTTGGAAAGATGTTTGAATCTGCCCTGACCTGCAACCCATTCAGAGATAGGTTTTTTCTCTTTCGGTTTATAATTCAATTTATAAACACCATTTTCCACTTCGTACAGGGGCCATAGGCAAGTATCTGCTGCAAGGCGGCTCACTTCCAAACCTTCCTCAGCTGAAAATTTCCAGCCCAAAGTACATGGAGCAAGAAGATTGATAAATTTTGGGCCCTTTATGCTTAAAGCTTTTTCAACCTTTGCTGTAACATCTTTCCAATGATGAACCGCTGCCTGAGCCACATAGGGAATTCCATGAGCAACCATGATCTCAGTCAAATCTTTCGGAAATTGCTTCTTACCAACTGATTCTTTTCCCATGGGGTCGGTAGCAGTATTTGCTCCCATCGGGGTTGCGCTCGATCTTTGAACACCGGTATTCATGTAAGCCTGATTATTGTAGCAAACATAAAGCATATTGTGTCCTCTTTCCATTGCGCCGGATAAAGACTGGAAACCGATATCATAGGTTCCGCCGTCGCCGCCGAAAGCGATGAAATTAATTTCTTTATCTTTGTCAATTTTGCCCTGTTTCTTAAATGACCTGTAGGCAGCCTCTGCTCCGCTAACAACTGCAGCTGCATTTTCAAAAGCCACGTGAATGTATGGTACCTCCCAAGAGGAATATGGATAAATAGTAGAAATAACCTCCATACAGCCTGTGGCAAAACCAAGCACTACATCTTTCTGCGTAGCGCGTAATACCTCATGTATTCCAACAGCGCCAAGACATCCGGCGCAAGCTCTGTGACCGCTTGCAAATATTTCCGGTTTGCTTGCCAGCTCTTTTAACGTTGCCATATATTAACTCCTGATATAATATTCGTTTTCTTAATTTTTTTCGGGTTATGATTTGGAAACTAATGTGGAATCCACATTGTAAATCAGTTCCACCGATTCTTCGCCGCGAAGACCAATATAGTTCTTCATCGTTTTAACTTTTCCAGCTTTAATATTATCGAATAAATCATAATAAACACCGGCGATATGCCGTTCGGTTATATCTCTTCCGCCAAGACCATACAAATAACTATTGACAAGAATATCTTTAGGCGATACCCCCGCACCAAATAATGCGGAACGGACTTCAATAAATAATGGACCGCCGATATTACCATATCCATAAGATCTATCGAAAACTGCGACAGCTTTTACTTTGCTTAAAGCGGCGACAAGTTCTTCGTTCGGGAATGGGCGGTACATTCTTATTTTTATAAGACCAACTTTTTTACCCATCGCCCGAAGTTTCTTTACAGTGGATTTAACCGTGCCTGCTGTAGAACCGATGCAGATGATTGCAACCTCGGCATCTTCCATCATAAATTCTTCAAAATAGCTGTAATTTCTTCCGCTCAGAACAGCATACTTTTTAGAGATATCCAGTATTACCTGTCTTGCTTTCTCAATTCCATCTTCCTGTCCTCTGCGATGCTCGAAATAGTAATCCTGAAGATCCAGCGGTCCGATAGAAACAGGTTTTTTGGTATTTAATAAATAATAATTCGGTTTATAGCTTCCGACAAAGTTTTTCACTTCGTTATCTTCCAGAATTTCCAATCTTTCCATTGTGTGGCTGATTATGAAACCATCGAAATTTACCATCACCGGAGTTAGCACATCGGGATGCTCGGCAATTCTATGAGCCATACAGCAATTATCGTATACTTCCTGTGAATCCTCAGAGAAAAGCTGAATCCAGCCGGTATCTCTGCAGCCCATTGTATCGGAGTGATCGCAATGAATATTTATCGGTCCGCTGATTGCGCGGTTGACAACCGGCATCACTATCGGAAGGCGTAAGGAGGCGGCGATATTCACAACTTCCCACATAAGCGCCAAACCCTGAGAACTGGTTGCGGTCATTGCTCTGGCTCCGGCGGCTGATGCGCCAATGGTAGCGCTCATAGCGCTATGTTCGGATTCTACTAAAACCATTTCGGTAGTAGCCTGACCATTAGCGACAAATTCCGCATATTTATGCATAAGTTCTGTCTGCGGCGTAATCGGATAAGCGGCGATAACATCAGGATTGATCTGACGCAGCGCCTCCGCAGCAGCTTCGTTTCCTGTTAAGGCAACAACTTTTGACATTTATAATTTCTCCAAAATAATTTTCATTTCATAAATTTACTAATTCTGATGCTCAAGAACCATTTCAATTGCCTGGGCTTTATCCGGACATTCATGCGCGCAGATAGCGCAGCCCTTGCAGTGGTCATAATCGAATCCCTGCATCTTACCCTCTTTTACTATCACAGCATCATCAGGGCAATAGACCCAGCAAAATAGACAATGGATACATTTATCAGCATGAAATACAGGTCTAAAAGTACGCCATGAACCTGTCTCATAATTTTTCGAATTGCCTGCTTCGGTAATATAACCGCCCGGCAACAAATCCTGCCAATTCTTTAAACTCATTCCGACAACACCTCCTCGAAAGCTCTTCGGATAGCTTTCACGTTTCCTGTGGCAACTTTTTCGCCAAATTTTTTAGTAAATTTTTTTGTAATGTTTGTTTCCATATCATTTATGTCAAAAAGACCGGTGATCTTTATAAGCGCGCCTAACATTACCGTATTTGGAATAGGTTTTCCAATCGTATCGAGCGCAATCTGGGTCGCGTTCAATGTGTATACTTTCATATCCTGAAGTTTTAGTTTTTCCCTTATCTGTTTTGGTTCCAAATGTGTATTCACGATCAGGATTCCATCCGATGGAACACCTTCAACTATATTAACCGAGTCAAGAAGCGTCTGATCCAGAACAACAACAACCTGAGGCTCTTCAATTGATGAGTGAACAAGAATAGGATCATTACTTACTCTTGTAAATCCCCTCATAGGAGCTCCCATTCTCTCAGGACCGTAATCCGGAAAGCCTTGTCCGTACTTCCCTTCCTCAATTGCAGTTTCGGCAAAAAGCATAGCCGCGGTTTTTGCTCCCTGACCACCTCTACCATGCCATCTTACCTCCAGCATCTCTCTTCCATCTAAAAGGTTACTATCAGCCATAATACCCCTCATATAATTTAACTTAGTATTTTAATTACAATAATGACTAAAAATATATGGAAAACATAAAAAAATTACAAGTCAAATTGGAGTTATACTTTCAGGTTTCAGGTTCCATGTTCCATGTTTCAAAGTTACAGGGTTGCAGAGCTGCAGAATAGAGACATGGCTAAGATAACAGTTAAGAATCACCAAAGGAACTTAAAAGAACTTATTTATCCCGTTGCTTTTTTTGTTTGTTGGTCTTATTTTGTATTTATAGATAAAGTTTTTACATCATTTTTTCTCCAGGGTATAATATGAAAAATGAAATTTTTTCTCGCTCAACACGCGAATGTTATTTTGATCAATTGAATCCTGATCTTGCAAAAGCATTCAAAGATCGTTTTTTACAGGATGAATTTCCGGGAATTGAATCAAAGATTATTACCTGTTTTGAAACAGAATCAATGCGAAAAAAACTGTTCAGTACTAGAACCGAATATTCCGGAGTGATATTAACACCTGATGTTTTGGTCTGGGGTATGTCCGGTATAAAACGCAATCCCTTTGCTGCTATGGCTCAAATAAAAGAAATCTCAGAAATAAGAGATTATGAAAAAACTGAGAGTTGTAAGATTATGCAGGATACCGGCTTAGAATTATTCGGATTTATTTATCTTTTTTCAAAACGGAGTACCTGGTTTATCGGGCTTGGCGCCGACCAATCCGGCGAACGATGCAGACATCTGTTGAGAGAATTGCATAATAAAGTGAATAAACCTTAACAACGATAATGCCAGCGTAAATATCTAACGCCATACCATGAATTACCAGAATTATATTTATCCCAAGAAAATATTATCCCTGTAAATTTCATCGCCGGCCTCATTTGCTTAAACGCTTTCTTATTATTTTTCTCTTGACCACTGACCCTCTTCTCTTGCAAATACAAGGAGGGGAAAAGAAAACTTGAAACCCGAACTTATGTTTTTCCCTTGCAACTCAAGCAATAATTATTTTATTTAGTTTTTATGTATAATAATATGGAAAAAAAATGAATACGCTGAAAAGAAGATTTGTGGCGGAAGGACATCTGATAGATTCAGGAATATTGAATAGGACATTTAATCTTATAATCGAAGAAAATGGCGATTATGAAATAATAGAGTTCAGGATCGGAAAGACCAACCTTGACCCATCTTTTTTAGAGATTGAGGTTAAATGTGAAAACGAATCCAATTTAAGCAATATTACCTCGAAACTGGTAAATCTTGGCTGTTATGAAAAGGCAATACAGGAAGCGGTATGCAAACCCGCATTGAAAGATAAAAGCGTTCCCGATGATTTTTACTCAAGTACAAATTACAAAAGCATGGTTTACGTAAAAGGAAAATGGCGTGATGTAAAAAATCAAAGGATGGATGGCGTTATTGTAGTATCGGGTGAGGATGTTTATTGTAAAAAACTCAGGGATATCAAACAGGGCGATATGATTTTATGCTCATCTGATTCTGTAAGAATATTCCCGCCATTCCGCGAACGAAGCGCCGATGAATTTGGTTTTATGCAAAACGATGTTTCTTCGGAGAGAAGCGTAGACGTATCGGTTTCCATGATTGCCTCAGAGATGAAAAAACAGAAAGCGGCGGGCGGAAAAGTTGTCGTTGTTTCGGGTCCTGTAGTAGTGCATACCGGAGGAGCGCCTCATCTGGCAGAACTGATAAAGAAAGGATATGTTCAGGGTCTTCTGGGCGGAAACGCCACAGCTGTTCATGATATCGAATGCGCATTCTATGGAACCTCATTGGGTGTTGATTTGCGGACAGGCAAACCTGTCGACGAAGGGCACCGTAACCACATGCGCGCCATAAACCGTATAAACCATCATGGAAGTATAAAAAATGCTGTTGATTGCGGCGACCTCAAATTCGGAATAATGTACGAGGTGATAACAAATAAAATTCCATTTGCTCTGGCTGGTTCGTTAAGAGATGATGGTCCGCTTCCTGACACAATAAATGATATGATAGAAGCCCAGGCGGCTTACGCCGAAATCATTAAGGGCGCTTCTATGGTGATTATGCTCTCATCCATGCTCCACTCTATCGCCACAGGAAACATGCTGCCGGCTTGGGTTAAAACCATATGCGTAGATATCAATCCTGCGGTTGTTACAAAACTTGCTGATAGAGGTTCGGGACAGGCTATCGGGATAGTAACCGACGTGGGTTTATTCCTTAGAGCCTTAACGCAAAAATTAGCCTGATTAGGATTGAAAAGAAACCTAATCAAGTATAGTGAACTCAAGGTCATCAAAACGGCACTCTCCTTTTCCGGTCAGTTCGAGGATTAGATGAAGACGGTCATAATCGAAATCAATTTTAGGGGTAAGGATTTCCAAACTTACCCATTGGTCTTGAGTGCCTGTTTTTTCTGATGAAAAAACTATAAATTCATTTTCATCTTTATTATTTACCGTTTTCCTGAATCTCAAAGAAAGGCTCATGAAACAGCTTAGGCCGCTCAATATTTTTCCTTGGCAAAAAACTTTAATCATTTTATCGCGCGGCAGTTCTGCTCCGCCGAACTCCGGACCGAAGGAAGTATAAATCCAGCGCGCCTGCAATGGATAATTGGTTTTTATTGCCAGGGAATTATTATCGGAATAACCATTCGATCTATCGATGAATAGTTGGGCATCACAACTTCTATCCCCTATAATCTCTTTTTGAAATTGCCAGTATTGCTGCGGGTTGGGAAGTTTTAAAGGCGTTTTATCAAATTTATTTAATCCCTCTTCAAGGAATGGCATATCTTTTATATCCCTGTAATCCGCAGAAGAAGAAATTTTCCTCAAGAATTTAGCATCCCCTTGAGACATTGAGTAAAACAAAAAAGAGGCATCAAAAGATGTATTGTTCAATTTCACATTTTTTCTGACCTCATCGCATACCCTGTATCCAAAATGTGAATCCCACATATATGAACATATACCGGCATCCGTTTTTTCTGCGGTTTCGTTCAAGAGTTTAATAGTGGGGGTTTCAGGCTCGCCGTAATATAAAAATCTTCCGTCAGCATTTAATTTAATATTGCTATAGGCTTTTGTATCAAAATGAACATGCGGAAGCGCAAGAACATTAGTTTTGGATTCATATAAAAACAGATCATATTTTTTCTGAACTTGATCATTCTTCACGAATGTATTTTTAGGATAGAAGTTTAGATACTCCACCTCTCCATGGGTAGGATTAAAAGTAACCTCCCAGTCCGATATTATTTCAAGATGAGCGCTGAAAAGATAAACATAACTTTCGATAACTGAATTATAATATATTTTGACTAAATAACTACTTTCAATAGAGCCGCTTCCATTCCGGGACTTTACATCTATTACAACAGACTCATCCACAAGTTCCGCATTCATCGATATAATTATACCTGCGCTCCTTTCGGGATCTTCATGGTTAGCATATTGCCTCCAAAAGAGCGGTAAGGGATACTCTTCACAGATAACAAAATCATTATCCGGTTTGAATTTTGCGTTTATCAAATAAAGATCTTTTACTTCAGCAATCAGATTTTCATGGTCATAAATAAGGATATGATTTTTTGCCGCCTCTTTAAATCCAAGCGATGAATAGTTACTCATATTTTACCCCTTCATTCCGGTCATAGCCATACCTTTTATAAACTGCTTCTGGGCTACAAAAAAGAGAATTATGTTGGGAATCATAACCAGAAAAGAGCCGGCCATTAAAAGATGCCACTGAGTAACCCCTGTACCCATGATCTGGTTTTTCATAAGATTTAATCCGAGGGTAAGTGTAGCTTTTTCGGGTGAATTGAGATAAATTAGCGGATTAAGAAAATCATTCCATGAGCCGATAAAAGATAAAATCAAAACCGTGGCAAGAGCCTGTTTTGAATTCGGAAGAATAATACTCCAGAATATTCTAAACTTGCCCGCGCCATCTATTGTTGCCGCCTCGTCAAGTTCAAACGGAATTGATTTAAAAAATTGGCGGAGTAAAAAAATGAAAAACGGAGAACCGAAAAGACTTGGAATAATGAGCGGAAGGAATGAATCCACCCAGCCCGCCTTGGCAAACATAACATAAATCGGAATCATTGTTACCTGGCTTGGAAGCATCATCGTTGCAAGACAGAGGATAAAAAGTTTATCTCTTCCCTTAAACTTCAATCTCGAAAAACCAAACGCAGCAAGCGAACAGGAAAAGAGGGTAAAAATAACATTAAAAAAAGTGATTATAACTGTATTGACCAGGTGATCGGAGAAAGGAATTAAATCAAATACAGCAGGATAATTCTCAAATTGTATTGGAGAAGGAATCCACTGGAATGGAACTGTGAATATACCTGCAAGGTCATGCAGGGATGAAGATACCATCCAGATAAGTGGGAGGGAAAATGCCGCGCTGAAAACAAGCAACAGGATATAGATAAAAGAATATTTTCCAATCGAGGCAACGAATATTTTTGAATATTTTTTTCTCATCCTTCACCTTTCTCGTAATAAACCTTTTTGTTTACCCACTTAAATTGAATGAATGTAAAAATAAGAATTATTAAGAATAGTATCCATGCCAGAGCAGAAGCATAACCCATCTTAAACTCCTGAAACGCTTTTTTATAAAGATACAACACATAGAAAAGAGTAGATTGATTTGGTCCGCCCTCCATACCGGGCTGTTGTGTACCGGTCATAACAAACGCCTGAGTAAACACCTGCAGGGAACCGATTATCGATATAATCAAATTAAAGAATATTGCGGGTGAAATCATCGGTATTGTTATTTTCCTAAGCTTCATCCAAAATCCGGCATTATCAATTTCTGCCGCCTCGTATAATTCCTGAGGAACGTTCTGAAGCGCAGCCAGATATATTATCATACCGCCTCCCACATTCCATAGGGACATAATTATTAAAGCAGGTTTCGACCAATTTTCATCCTGAAACCAATAGGGACCCACAATACCAATATTGGTCAGGAATGTATTTATGAGTCCGAACTCGGGATTGAATATCCAAACCCATAAAACCGAAACTGCAACCACATTTGTTATCGATGGCAGAAAAAATATTGTTCTGAATATTGACAATCCCCTAACTTTCTGGTTAAGCAGTATAGCAAGGAAAAGAGAAAAAATCATACTTAATGGAACAGAGAATAACACAAAATAGAATGTATTGTATAGACTCTTAAAAAATAGTTTATCTTCCAGAAGGATATTTGAATAATTTTCCAATCCTATCCATTGCGGAGGGGAGAGCATAGTCCAATCGGTAAAGCTGAGAAAAAAAGAAGCGAGCATAGGAAACAAAGAGAAGATAACAAAACCTATCAGCCACGGTGAGATAAACAGATAGCCCGTGATATTCTTTTTCAAAGCCATCTTAATTTTTTGTGCTTTTGTCTTCATCGGAAACCAAAATTTATTTTAAAGCGATAGACAAATTTCATGTTGGCCATATAAAAACAGGGATAAGTAACCCTCCTTATTTTCTGCAGAGTATGAAAATCCTTTAACCTCACCATCAATACTTAATTTGGGTTCGGATTTAGAGTAAAAGAGTATATCCACAAAACCAACACAATCTATATCCAATATAACCTTTTCTAAACTATAATCAATTTTTTTCACAGTTGCCCCATTTAATTCTTTAAAATAGAGAGGCGTTTCAACACTGGAGTGGGTAATTTTTATTTTAATCGGACCCTTGAAATAAAAACTATCCGGAATTTTCAGGCATCCCATTATAATTTTTCCATTAACCGAAAACGAGGACACATGTTTACCCGAGCCCTTTATTTCGATATCACACTCTGAACTTTTGAGTACTACTTTTTTCAACTTCATTTTTTCCGAGAGCGGAGATAATGGGATGTAAGTTATTCCGCCAATATCCTCCTCTATTCCAAAAATATTTTCAACTATACTCTGATACCATCCGGCGGAGCAGTTTAGATTCCATGGAGTTCCATGTTTATTCCATTTTTCCGTATGGTGGTTTTTCTGCTCTTCACTGGAAATAAATTCAGGGCAATAACCAAACTTACCGAAACATTCGTCAGCCAATTTAATCCACTTCTTAATTAATTCTTTATTTCCGCTCCTTCTAATAATTTTAAGCGCAAGCAAATCCCAATAAGGATACCAGCTGTTCATCACGTCTTCGCTTTTTCTGCTTTTATCCCACTTCGGTACCAGCGAAAAACCATTGTCATCAAAAAGATTTTTTTCAATAAAATCTGCCAACAATTTGATCTTTGACCTAACCAGGGAAAGAGAAGAATAATTTAGTATAAACAGAAGCGCAAACAACGGATAGGATTGATTCTCATTTCCATTTTCATCTATGGAATCAAATAAAAATCCTTTTTCATCATCCCAAAAAACAGATAAAAAATGTTTCTGTAGTAGTAGAATTGTATCTTCTGATTTTTTTACTATCAAAGGGTCTTGGATCACATATGATAACCAGTTCATAATAACCGCATTCGAGTATAGAGCAGCAATCTCCATTGATACGAAGCTTTCTTCTCTCCTGCCCAACTTTTCAGGCAGATCGGGATAAAAACCAACCGACGGGTATAATCCCTTATCATTGCAGGAAGACAATATTTTTTCAAATGAATGAACCAGATGAGGATAATTTTCCCTAATTACCGAAAAATTACCCATACTGACATAATTACGGGTAATTAAATTTGCAAATAAAAAATCCAAAGCGCCGAATCCTTTGGAATCCATTGGTTCCAGATTATGTGTCCATTGCATAGGTATCGAGCCGTCATAACTTTTGTTCCTTCTTATGAACTGAATTACGTTTCTTTGTTTAGGAGCTAATCTGCAAAACGAAACCGCATTCATGGTTACCATGCTATCCCATGCCCAAATCCAATAATAGCTTGAAGCGCAAGCTCTGAACATTCCAATCTCCTCAATTTCAGCCGAATTAACAATATCCGGAAAAAGAGCAAAGAAACTTTCAAGGTTTTTGGAACTAAATGAAGCCGATGGTTCAGTCCATCTAAAATTATCATAATAACCCGCCTTTTTGGAAATAGCATCGATACTAAAATCAATAGCGGTGCAGAAGGTTTGAAATGCGCTTATTATATCTGTTCCAAATACTATGGCAAATGGATTTCCGGCAGAATTTTCTTCTAAAGCAGGGATTATTTCGGATTCTGCTATAAATTCTTCCCTCAATTCCGTTACAAGAAAAGATTCGCCTCCAAACACCATAAATGTATTTTCATCATTGAGAAAAATATTATCATGCTTATACTCATCTTTCAGGTCATCATATTGCGCAAAACCGGATATTTTTTTATTCTTGAATATCATTCTCCGCCATACTTCGGGAATCATAAAATCACCACGATATGCGCCCTTCTCCTTCATCCAGCTGTTCAGCAATATTTTGTCATTAATTCTCAGTATAATATATTCATTTTTATGATCGCTCAACAACATTTTTCTTGCGCCGTGAATATCTTTAGTAAATAAATATTTGTCAATAATTATCTCAAGCTTGATAAAATCATTATTGGGAAAATTCTCTTCAACAGTCATCCAAATAAGCAGCGAACTATTATGGAGTCCAATATGAACAACAGCTGAATATCCATCCACCGTTATTGCGGTTTCCACTTTGTTGGGATACCATTGAACAGAATTCCAATTTACTAATGTTTTTTCTTCTTTTTTGGTCATATAATAAATCTTTATAGCGGACTCATCATGCATCAGCATTCTCGAGTTACGGCTGACGGGCTGCAAACCGTGATAATCAATTTGCTTAATTCCATCACCGGAAATAAACGCTGCGATGCGACTATCCGAAATCCATATTCCCTTATCAAAAAGTTTTTTTAATTCAATTGTTCTCATTATATTAATATTCCTTTATTGAGCGCTTCCATAATATTCGGATCAGCGGTTTCGTATAAGGAATCCGTTAAAACATCTTCACCCTTTTCTGTACCTTTCGAAAGCAGGATATCATTGAAAGGATCATATTCCATATACATATAATCCTCACCAAAAGTATATTTCAATTTTATTTTTCTATCGTCCCCGGTTAAATCAATTGTATTTGATTTAATCTTATCACGGAAACTATCAAATGTATCATACTCATCTTTACTGCATGCTTCAAAGATAAAACCATTGACTAATTTCTTTATCTCCGATCTTGAAAATGAAGTTTCATCACCAAAATAGGAATATAGAGAAATAATTAAAAATTTATCTTTGATCCATATTCTGTTTTTTAAACCATTTTTCTCGTGTTCGGCTACAGTAGAAGTTCTTACCGGTAATATTGAATAAAAGATGTTTGCATCCGAAATAAATATTTTATCATCATAACCAAATTCAGAGGGGAATAGAGTAATCTCCTCATCGTTTATGAATATCTGTTCAAAAGCATCGTAATAATTGCAAATAATATCAACCCTGAAACTTTTAACAGCGTAAGGATTATTCTTTTTTGGGGTGTATAATACCAACGCGCGGTTTTTATCCTGATACACCGCATTTCTTCCTTCTTCATAAAGATAGCTCTTGTCGATCATATATCCGCAGGTATGGCAAAAATTCTCCTCGCCTACAACAGAATCATTAAAAATTCCGCGGGTGTGTATATTCCGGAAATCCTTAAGCGATTCGATCTTTTCATTTCTGCGGTAACGGAAAACGAAAGTATCTGTGTGCCCGCCATTAACATATTGCCTCTCTGCAGTTCCGAGGCTGTATTCAGCGGTCATATAGGTAGTAAGATCACTGAAACCTCCCGCATAAACTTCATCATCAAAAGTATGCTTCAGTTCACCATTCAGAATTATCGAAGTGTTCTCAAAATATTGTTCACAAAAAGTTTTCTGTTTAAAATACAAAGGATACTTTTTATTGAAAGCCACGTCATAGAAGCCATCCGGTAAATTGAAATCCAACAACGCTATTAAAGCATTCTGAATATAATTTGAGGGATGATCAAATACAATCGGAATATCCGGATTAAAGTAAAATTCCTTATTCATTGCTTTCATCATTGTGCAATGCATCGCAGAATAACCGCCAACCGAATCATCCTGATACGCCCTTGAAAAGGGACCCGCAAATTGAAGTGTAGGGGCATGAAAACGCAGGGCAGCATCCATCCAAAAACGCTGCTCAAGTATTCTGGAAATCTCAATTATTTCTTTATCGGTAGAATAAGATGATATTATGTTCAGGAACCAGATTGATAATGCAGTATAAGTGGGACTGAAATATTCGGATACCTGGGTTTGTGCAAATTTTTTGTGTTTTTTATTTATCTGTTTATCGAACTCTGCCAAATATTTCTTTCCAATTTTTCCGATCTCCTTGCTGCCGGTCAACTCGGAGCCGCAAATTAAATTGCAATACGCTCCAAGCGGATGATTTATATTTCCATCATTAAATCTGGAAAATGCAGAAACCGGAAAGGCATCAGAAATATTTTTTAATATATTATTTTTTGCCTTCGCGGTTAGCAAATCCTTGTACTTATGCCAAATAACAACCATAGAAGCCTGTGAATGGGTGCCATCATTAGCGACGATATTTTCTAATATTTTGTTTGCTTTTTTTATATCACTGCTATTACCTGATTCGAACAGACAAATAGAATACCAGATGGTTTCACGGGGAATAAGACAGATCATTTTATCATCATCATAATATTTTTCGGCTTCTTTACCAGCTATATTTATCAGCCATTTCGAAAATTCAGTCAACATTTATCTTTCCATCATAATTTACATTATACTGCTCTCCTTCAATTTGAAGAGATAGTTTCCAAAGTTTATCGCCGATCATGTCAAATTTATGACTAAACGTACTATTTTCAGTAAAAACATTCAACAAATAAATAAATTGAGCATTATATCCATGTTTGGTTATTTTCAGAAAGTAATCTCTTCTTCCCGAATTAGGATATCCCGGAACAAAGGGAGTCAATCCGGTTTGAAAATTATCAAAGCCGTTTAAAAAAATAATATTTGCTTTTACAAGTTTATCTTTTATTAAAAAATCATTACCTTTCAGCTTTCGTATTCTGGAATAGGAATGGATGTTCCACTCAATGTCATTACTGTTTTTCAGCTCAATTACGTCACAGCCCAGTATAACCCCCGAATCAAAAACCAACAGCTCTCTTCTTATACCTTCAGCTTGAATCGAATCATTATAAGCCGGTGTCAGATTCATATCAATTAAACAAAACCTATTACTTTGCCTGAATCCCGTATTTTCCGGAAAATTGCGGCTTAAATTGAAATCGGGAGACCAGACCATCTTGTCTCCTATCTGTCCTGAGCCATTTATGGTTATTGTATTTTGGAATTCGGTGTTACGTTTGTAAGAGGATTCAGGACCTGTGAAAACAAATGAATTCTTATAGTACACTAAAAATGCTCCATTGCATGGATCGCTATGCCCGTAACCTGACCACTCTCCCTGCTCATGTCTCTTTTTTCCCAAAGGCGCGCCGCATTTTACCGTAAATAAAAAATCATTTTTATTAATAAATATCTGGCCTGTATCCTGAAAATATTTTACAGAATCAAACTGGGTGGCTGTTTCCGTCTTTTGATCATCACCGTATATAAATTCAAATATTCTTCGTGATGGCATCACGCTCCGGTGATCAACCCCTGAGGATTCAATATCCATAAGATCGATGGCGAAATTTCTGATGTCATAATTATTTAGCCGCTTTGATATTAAAAAATGTATCCAAGCGTCACCGGCTACCCTGAATTGCGGATCACCGAAAGTTATTCCATGAAGTTTATCCGGCGATAAACTTATCTCTCTGAACTTTGATGAATTTTTCCAAAAACTCTTCCGCTCCCAAAAATTAATATTCGTGAATCTATCCAGCATCTCGGTTATACGGATTAGAAAGGTATACTCGTATATCCATAAATTTATTCCATGAGGATATGAACCATCATCAGGAAGCATCTCCATGGCTGTAGTAAAAGCGTTGGCGATAAAATCGATATATTCCTTTGACTCTTTTTCCTCATGGTAAAATACAATTGAGTAAGCCAGTAATCCACTGATACAACCGAGGAAGTGAGCCTGGGCATAATCCTTTCTATCAGGAGTTAGAAACTTCAGCAGTTTATTTTTTGCTGTATCGATATGTTTTTTAAACTCCCTTTTCTCTTCCTCATTTAAGAAATACTCTATCCAGTCATACACAAGGCACATATAAAAAAGACAACTACCGGTTTGAGTATCTATCAGCAATGGTTCGTAATCCGGCTGCGAACTAATACTAATGAATTCCTTCAAAGTTTTTTTTGCCTTTTTCACAGAACGTTTATCAGATGTCATGAGGGCATGAAATGAGGAGAGAAGAATCTTATCCAAAATATTCAGTCGTTCCCTTCCCGCAAGAGTTCTAACTTCGGGATTGGTTTTCCATGTCAAAGTCCAATTATCAAACAATTTTTCAATATTATCCCAGCATATACTGTTTCCCCGGATTTTTAATACGAGCAAATCTACTGGATTAAAAAGCAATCTCGGACGGTAAGAAATATTATCCTCTTTTATACTTATTTTATTTTGCGCTAAAGTAATATTCTTGGCATCATAAATTTCCGTGGATATAAGTTCCAGAGGCAGAGATCCAACATTTAATGATAGTTCATTCTCTTGTGACAAATCACATTCAGAATAAGCGTTTATAATACAGCTGTTTTCTTCATCACCTGTAAAATAAAACTTTACTTTATACTCCTTTTCAGAAGCTGTAAGTTTTAGTTCCGGCATAGCCGGAACAAACCGCCAGCCTGGCCATGGACCGAACCTGATACCGGCTGGCTCTTTGCTAAGAGTAAAATTTGGGAAAGAATATTTTTTTCCGCCCCCTTTATGTTGAGCATATAAATAAAATTTATCTAAAAAGTTTTTACCCATTTTAAACGAGAATCTGATCTTGCAGCTTTTATTATCAGGCTGATTTAAAAATATTCTATACCCGCCTTCCTCATGTGATTTTTTTTCAAAATTAAGATTCATATCAATGAACTGATTGTTTGGTATTCAATTCAGATTCAATCTTTTTTCTGAATTCATCCTTCACCGCCGGATTCTGAAGATAGTCTTTAACCTTTTTCGGAACTATTTTATTTACATCCGCAATTACGGCTTTCAAATTATCAATTGACTCCTTTCCTCGTAATACATTATTTAAGACCGGCGCGCAGTTTTCCAAAAGTACGCTTGCGCTCCATGAGGAATACCTGACAAAGTCACGGTAATCACCACCATCATATTTTTCCGATAATTCCCAGACTGCCTGGAAATTACTATTTTTTAGAACGGGATATCTTTCCAGGTATTTTGCGGTAAAGTCGGAATTTTTCAGCATTGGGTTTGGCGAATAAATCTTACTTTCAAAAACCAGATACTTTAAAAATTTCCAGGCCTCAGCGGGATGTTTACAATCCTTAGAGATAGACAAACCGCCTCCATATGCTCTGAAATACTGAGGAGTTTTATTGTTCATTTTCGGCAAAGGAACAATATCCCATCTTACTTTCAATATTTCGATAAGCTGGGGATTAGGCATAGCCTCAACTATCATCGCAATCTTTCCATTTTCTAACAGTTGCTTATACTGCATACCCATTGATTCAACCCATTCAATCGGCGGCATAACTTGATGAGTTTTAAATAAATCAACGTACATATTAAATGTTTCGATAGATTCCTGCGGAAGTTCGGCAAATAAAGAATTTTTTGTATAACCGGCATGATTCATCCGTTCCAAGGCGGAAATAAAATGCGGGGCGATATAAATTCCATAACGGTCAAGTTTACCATCTCCATTATCATCCCTTGTAAGCTTTCTTGCGGTCTCAATCATCTCATCCCATGTCCATTCCATTTTTGGATATGGTACACTGTTCTTATCAAACACCTCTTTATTGAAATAGACAGCCAATGTATTTGTCCAATTGCAGAGATGATACCATCCACCGTCAATTGATTTACCCTGCTCGATAGTTTCTTCCCTAATTTGGCTTGTTATACTATCCTTATCCGCAAATTGACGAAGGTCAATTATCCTGTTCTCGGATGCGAGCCTATCACGAATAAAAGTATTGGTATAAAATATATCCGGCGGCTGGCCTGCTGCCATCATAGAAAGCAGTTTTTCCTCACCGGAGAAAGGAATAAGCTTTATTCTTATTTTATGTTCAGCGCTATATTTTTCAATTTCTTCCTTCAATATTTTTATTTCGCCGGCATCCGATGTGCAGTTATACACCAATTCAGGAATGCCGTCATCCCCTTTTTCGCCGCATGAAAAAATAAAAAAAGAAAAAGAAAGCAGAAGAAATATCAGTTGTTTTGGTTTCATATTTATACCGCCTGTTAATATTAAAAAAAGGGATAGCCAAACTTATATTATAACTATCCCTTAAAAAATAACCCTACTAAAATCAAAAAGCAAGCAAAATCATGAATTTTATTTATCCCAGCAAATCCTTCAAATATTTACCGGTATAACTTCGCTCACACTTCATAATATTTTCCGGAGTTCCTTCAAAGATTATCTCACCTCCCGATGAGCCGCCTTCGGGACCAAGATCGATGATCCAATCTGCATGTTTGATCACATCAAGATTATGTTCAATAACTATTACGGTATTTTTCTGTTCTATCAAATTGTGGATTATTTTTAATAATTTTTCAATATCCGCCATGTGTAGTCCCGTGGTGGGCTCATCCATAACATAAATATTTCCTTTTTTGTGCAATTCGGAGGCAAGTTTTATTCTCTGGCACTCTCCACCCGATAAAGTAGAAAGCGGCTGCCCGATATGAATATATTCCAGACCCACGTCACACAGAATTTTAAGCTTCCGGAGTATCTCCTTATTTTCGAAATAACCAAGAGCCTGTTTTGCTGTCATATTTAGAACATCAAAAATATTTTTATTTTTATACTTAAGCTCCAGAACTTCATCAGTATATCTTTTGCCCTGGCACTCATCGCATTCAATCTTCACCTCATCCAGAAAACTCATTTCGATTGTAAGCTCTCCCAATCCGTTACACTTTGGACAGGCGCCCTTAGAGTTAAAACTGAAGAGCGAAGCAGCTTCGTTAGTCACTCCGGCAAATTCCTTTCTGACAGCATCAAAAAAACCTATAAATGTTGCCGGGTTAGAGCGTGAGTTTTTACCAACCGGAGATTGATCGATTATTATCGCATTACGGTTTTGTTTTAGAAACACATCATGTATGAGACTGCTCTTTCCTGAACCGGCAACGCCTGTAATGCATGTAAGCGCTCCGATTGGAATTTTTGTAGAGATATTTTTCAGGTTATGTAGAGTAGCATTCTTTATTTCTATAAAATCCTGCCATGATCTCGGTTTACGAACAAGATTTATCCTTTTTTGCAGATATTGGCTTGTCAATCCTTTGGAATTCCTGAGTCCCGCAAACTCACCGTTATAAACCACTTCCCCGCCTGAAGAGCCGGCAAAGGGTCCAATATCGATGATATGGTCAGCGCAGCAAATAATATCAGGATCATGCTCCACCACAAAAACCGAATTCCCTTTATCCCGCAGTTTCTTCAGCATCTCAATTAATTTTATGTTATCTCTGGGGTGCAATCCAATGGAAGGCTCATCGAGGATATACATCAAGTCGACAAGATCACAATCAAGCTGTTTAGCCATCTTAACCCTTTGTGATTCTCCACCGGAGAGTGTAGCAACAGATCTGTTCAAAGATAGATATCCGACTCCAATATCAATAAGATGTGATAAAATCTGACGCATTTTTTTTATCATCGGCTTGGCTATTTCTCCTGATACAGATGATAGAAATGCATCCAAAGCTGTGAGTTCCATATTAATTAATTCAGGTATGTTTTTTCCATTCACAACAACACTTCGAGCATTTTCATTTATTCGGGTTCCATTACAGGAGTCACAATCGGAATAGATAAAATATTTTTGGTATGCATCCTTTCTCTTCTCGGATAATTCATCCTGAGCCCTATTGATATAATGCCGTTCTAATTTAGTAACTATTCCTTCATAGTTCTTTGTGTAAGTAGAAGCGCCATGCTCTTTTTGAACCGGTATTCCTTTGGTGAATAGAAAATCACTCCACTCTTTTTCAGAAAAATCCTTAAGTTTTTTGTCTACATCAAAAAGCTTGATTCCTATAATTTCCCGCCAATGCCAACCACCCACCTTAACATCCGGATGATTTACTGCGCCCTCCCTGATTGTTTTATCTTTATCAATTAATAGTTCAAGATCTATCTTTATACGCTTTCCCAGACCCTTGCAGTCCGGACACATCCCCAGAGGATGATTGAATCCAAAATAGAAAGAGGGACCAATAAACTTATCACCACATCTTGAAAAAAGTAATCTCAAATAAGTATAAATCTCAGTTGCTGTACCAACTGTACTTCTGAGGTTTTTGCCCATCCTCTTTTGGTCGATTACGATAGCGGTAGAAATATTTTTAATTTGTTCAACATCCGGACGCGTTAGTTTCGGCATACGCGCCCTGGCAAATGACGAAAAAGTTTCTATCAATTGCCTCTGAGCTTCGGTATAAATAGTATCAAAAACCAGAGATGATTTACCTGATCCCGAAACACCGGTAAAGACAACAATTTTATATTTCGGTATTTGTAAAGAAATATTTTGAAGATTGTGTGTTTTGGCTTTCAATATTTCTATATTTTGATCGAACATAAAACTCCTCAATAATAATAATGAAATAATTTGAAACAAATATGAAATTACTTAAACTGTTTCATGAAAGATTTTGCCCAATCGATTTCGGCTTTCTTTAGAAAGATAGGCCTTTCGGCTAATGCTTGCCTATATTTTGGACAACCCGCTTCTGCTAGAAATTTGGATAATCCTTCAAAGCATTTTATATGCTCCTCCAAAGCTGAAATATATCGCTTCAATGCTGATTGAACATTCTTGCCTTCCAATAAATTGCTGTTATAGGTTGCTAAATCCAATTGCCAGATAATATGCTCCGGTTCACTGAGCAATTTTTCCAAATGTGTTTTCAGCGCCGCTTCTCCTTTAGCGGTGATTGAGTATTTTTTTCTGAGACGGTTTTCCTTGCTTATCTCCTTTTTGCTTTTCACCAATCCGCCAGTCTCCAGCTTACGCAGCACTTTATAGATTGTAGACATGGAAAGCTCTGTCCACGAACGCATATCCCTGAACTCCACATCCTGTTCAATTTGATAGGGATAAGCCGGTTTTTCCGATAGCAATCCCAATAACGCTGTCTCGGCATTTGTTAAGTTTACCATTTCGACCTCAAGTAATTATCACCCTCCTATATTGGAGTGATACAATATAATATTATTACTATATAAAGTCAAGCTCGTTTTCAAGTTTAATATAATGTATATCGATATTGTGATTAAACTATCGAATCCAATTTCCAGCAAGCCATTCAAAATTGAATTTATCTAAAAAAAGTGTATATTTGTAATAAGTACGGAGGTAAATATGAGAAAGTTCAGCGAAGCGATGATCATAATTTTTCTGGGATATTTTTTCCATTTTAGTCCATTGCCTGCCCAAGCGGTCAATTTACCGGTTAAATCAAGCAGTCCTGTCAAATCTGTTGTATTAATAATTGATCCGGTAATCTATAATTCAATTTCCGCTGCGATAGGTCAGTTTACAATAGATTTAACAGCCGATGGATATAATGTGATTTTGAACACTAATTCTTATTCAAGCCCTGAAAGTTTAAGACAGTACTTACAAAATTTGTATTCCACAACCAACCCGAAATTATCCGGAGCCTATCTTATCGGTAACATACCTTTAGCGCGGCAGAGATACCAGGTTACATTTACTAATCCTAATATCCCGACACAGTACTATATGGGAGTAACCACTCAATTTTATAGCGATTTGGATGGCCAGTTTACCAAAAGCGATCCCTCCTATCCTACCCATTACACTTCGCATACCGGAGATGTATATTCGGAAATATGGATAAGTTTAATTCCGCAATATAAAAATGATAATATTCTGACTATACAAAAAATAAATAAATATTTTGAAAAAAACCATAAGTTCCGGACCGGTGAATTGTTGGTCTATACCGGTTATCTTGAAATTAATGAGCATTACAATGCTTCCACCCTTGGAGATTATAATGGTTTCATTACCGGTATGACTACGGGTCAATATGCATGGATTCCATTTACTACCTGGGGAAATACGGGAAGTTATATTTGGAATTCAGTCGGTAAGCCTGACGTTACCTATGCAATTGATAATGAGTTGGGATCGATAAATTACGGATTTTGTACCCATGCTGCCCATGGAATTCCTACTGCGAACGGTTCAATAAACACCGATTGGGTTTTGAGTCATAAACTTGGCATGATTTTTCTTTTCCTTGATGGATGTAATGTCGGAGATCTTGACTATCCTGATAATATAACAAGCGCGACCCTCTATAGTGATTATAGCAATGTATTGGCTGTAAAGGGCGCAACAACCGAAAGCGGCGGTTTAGGGACTAACCAAACCGGATATTACGGTAAAAATATCGCTACCTCAATGATGAATAATAAATCATTCGGCGAGGCATTCATTGAGCATAACAGAACACCTCTTATTTCGCCCTGGTCATCAAATTTTGATCAGCACTATATGCCGACAATTTTTCTAGGTGATTTAAGCTTATCGATAAAAAATTTAATTCCGAATGACCGCCCAATATTACTGGAACCACTTAACAATTCAAATACCCCATTGGATGTAACCTTATCGTGGTCGAATCTACCTAAAGCACTTTCCTATAGATTTCAAATTTCAACTTCATCTCAATTCAGCACGATAGTAAAAGATACAACTTTGGCGTTGAATTTTTTACGTATCAATAATCTAGTCAACAACTCAACATATTATTGGAGAGTAAGCGCTCAAATCACCGGGCAGCAACCCATTTGGTCAGCAATATATTCGTTCACTGCAAAAAGCAGCATACTTGCAAAACCGGTTTTAATTGATCCCTCAAATAATTCTACCGGTCACCAGCTGAACATACAACTTAAATGGAGTAAAGTTTATAACGCAGCCGGCTACCGGCTGCAATTTTCCGAATCATCAGTCTTCTCAACTCTTATTCTCGATACCGCAAACATAGTTGATACTGCAATAGCAATTAAAGATCTAAAACCGGCAAAATATTACTTCTGGAGAATAAAAGCAAATAATAGTTCCGGATCAAGCGAATGGTCAACAATTTATTCATTCAAAACTTATAATTTACCTCTGCCTGAAACCCCAAGACCGGCCTATCCGCAAAACAATTCAAGCAGAATATGCATATCACCATATCTTTCCTGGAGCAGCTCAGCAACTGCAGAATTTTACCGCTTGCAGGTTTCGGAAAAATCCGATTTCTCCACCCGTTTTAAAGATATTGGAGGAATTGCGTTCACCCGGCTAAAAGTAACCGGTTTCTCGCCGGATATAACCTACTATTGGAGAGTGAATGCTACTAATTCAACGGGTACAAGTAACTGGTCGGAACATTATACTTTCAGTACATCAAGCAGTTCACCAACTGATTTTCAGACTATGTTACCTTCGAGTAATTCTGTCCTCCAACTTGTTTATCCTAAGAATTCCATCAAATTTATGTGGGGCAGCTCAAAGGATATGGATATGGGCGACAGCATAAAATATACTTTTATGTTAACAGGTTCAGGATTTACGAAAACGATGAGCAACCTTATTGATACTTCTCTTTCAATGGATATCATGAATAATCTGAAAAGCTCTACCCGGTACGATTGGTATGTGGAGGCAACTGACGGAATATTCAAGGTCAAGTCACCGACTGTAAATTTCACGACATCAAAATCCGTAACGGATATTAAAGGCGATGAAATTGAAAAATGTAATTCTTATTCGCTTTATCAAAATTATCCAAATCCATTTAACCCATCCACTTTTATTTCATATTCAATACCGGAAGATGCATTTGTAAAAATCGATATTTTTAATTACCTTGGTCAAATAGTTAATGAACCGTTGAAGGAGTTTAAGAGAAAAGGAATTCATTCCCTTCGATGGTTCCCGGTAAATCTTCCCAGCGGATGCTACTACTATAAGATATCGGCAAAAGATTTTAGCGCTGTTAAAAAAATGCTATACATAAGATAATAATGTATCTAATATTTATTTTCTGTTGTAATAGAAAATAAGAGACCCTCATCGCCGGGTTATAGGCTGAAAAATTTATAGAAAAGTATATGTCTGATGGCAAATAATAAAACTGAAAAAGCAATTTGTTCCTTAAAAGTAGAAAAAGGTAAAGAGCGGTATCTGGATTACGAATATTTATTAAAAACCGGAAAAAAGAACCCGGAAAAATTGTATCCTTATTCCAATCAAATTGCTTCAGCGCTTAAAAACAAGAAAGTAGATATTATATATGTAGCCCTGCACCTTGCGGCGTATACTTCGAAAAAAGATGACGGAGAATTTTTTAAAAGCATTTTTGAGGATTACTATTTTCTTTTATCACACGAAAGCATTCTGGTTCCAACAATCGCTGCCGGGCTATCCGGACTTATCATTACCAAGAATCCTGATCTGGAGCCTCAAATCACTGATATACTATTAAACTGCGATAAAATAGTAAAAGTCAAAAACATGGGCTTGACACAGGCATATATTGTAAACGCATTTTCTGAATATTTCACTTTATCCCCGCGTCAGGCAGATATGCTGGAATTTGCAAAAAAGAGCCTAACCAGCAAAAGTCCAAAAGCAAAACAAGTATCAAAAGATTTCATCAAAAGACATGGGGTATAAATTAATTGCAGCCGCTGTCATTTCTGATTATCTTGGTGATATCAAATCCCTTCTCTTTGATCCTCGCCAATAGAGCTGAATACTCGCACTCCTCCATCTTTGGTTTCCTCGCTAATATCCATAGATATTCTCTGCTTGGGTGACCGACAACGGCATAGGAGTAGTTTTCTTCCTCCAGGTCAATGATCCAATAATCTCCTTTGAATGGCCAGAAGAATTGAACCTTAAGCTTCGCATTGTTGGTATTTGGAACGACAAAGGCTTTGCCCTCTGCTTCGTCAATTTCACCGTTTATGCTATCTTGATTACATCGATTAATTACTTTTATAGTCTCCTCATCCAATATGCTGTATTCGGCAGTTGAACAAAAACAATCCTTTTGAAAAGAATTAGGCAGCCTGGCTATTTCATACCACTTTCCCAAATATCTATTGAGATCAACATTTTTAACGACCTCAAGATAGGGGTAATTTTTTGCGCAGGATAATCCAAAAACTAAAAATAGAATCAATCCAAAAAAAGAGAAAAACAATTTCATATAATATCCTTTTATTTAGCTATAAAAATAAAATCACTTCCGGGCTCATCGCTTCCGAAACTGCCAAAACGGGGCTCAGGTTTAACTTTTTCAATATAATTATTAAGTTTTGAGAGGGTTAATATACCATCTGAACCGCCATAAGTCCTAAATGCTTCAAGCAGTTTTCTTGCGAATGGAGAATGTTCTCCGGGTCTTCCATCAGGTACATACTCTTTTCCTCCCGATGTAAGATATTTTCTGGTTTTAAACTTTAATTTCCTTTTTATAAATTCCGGTTTTGTGATTTCCGAATAAATATTCTCCCCTCTCGAATCACTTTGAGCAATCACAGGATCCAAAGCCCCACCGAAACAGGCATCAATGACAAGGAAAATGTGTCTGCAGGGAATATTGTCAATTCTCTGTTTCAGAATCGAGTGGGAAATGTAACTGTCATTATTTTCATCATCACGTTTCGAATCGCGGGCAACCAGGAATCCCTCCTTAAATACTTCATCAAATTTACCGTGCCCGGCAAAAAATATAAATAACTGGTCATCATCATTAAACTGTATTTGGGCATATTTTCTTAATGTTGAGTAGACTTCGTTTTTTGTAAAATTAATAAACTTTTCAGTTATGAAATTATAATTAATTTTTAATTCGTTTTCTACGGTTGAAATATCATTTACCGGATTCAATAAAGACTGCCAATGATCATAATTATCAACTCCAAAAAGAAGAGCGTAATCTTTTCCGCGCCTTTCTATGGATTCAGCTTTAAAACTAACCACATAATTCTTTTCATGCAGAACACCTTCATCGACTCTGAGATTTATATTCAGCAGGCAAATATCCTCCAAAAGCTGCAAATTATAATTAAAAGTATTATCCTCTCCAACATATACAGATTTATTATTAATATTCACCACAGAACCGGGTGAATAATTAAGAATTTTGCCCCTAATTGCTATTTTACGTTTAGTTGAGGTTATACGGTTTTTTTCATCCGGAGTGGGATATTCTAAAATGATTTCCGGTTTGTTATCAGCAATTACCCTTTTTGTAATTATCGTTTCAGGTTCCACTTCTTTTTTCTTAGGCGCTTTCTCGGTATTTTCGTTCATAAAAGCATCCATTATGAATGATAATGCAGTAAGTCCCCCGCATGTAGTAGCGGCTGTCAGATATTGATCTGCCGGCTTATCGTTGCCTTTTTGAATAAAGTAAAAGCTTGTCATGCCAACTGTAACGGTTGCAAGCATCCATTTTGAATATTTCCAGAAAAGTTTCTGCCCCCTTAGCGAGTCAACTTCCTGGGATGAGGAAACAGAGCTGAATAAAATTAAAAATGAAAACGAAATTATGAAAACTTTAATAATTTTCATGTTCATTCTCCGGAATTGTGAAAAGTCTTAAATCAAATTACCACATAATAAGACAAGAATCAAGAAAATAATTATTTTAAAATTTTTGCTTGTGTTATTCCTCTCATAATATTATATTAAATGATATACTGTTTTTCATCACAATGGCATTACAAAACCTATTAATAACAAAACTGTTTTTTTTTCTTTTCAAAAATGATATTTTGAAATATAAATTCGGGAGAATACATGAAAACAAAATTATTTTTAGTCTTATTTTTTTTGCTATCAGCAATAGCCTTCGCTCAGGAAAGCGCTTTTACCGGCAAATGGTTTCTTATTAAGGATAAAAGCGTAGACATCGACAGATATCAATACATTATGCTCGATATAACTGCGGATAAGAACGAGATTACTTTGTATCAAGAATGGGGAAGAAAAAAGAATTTCACAGAAAAAATGACGCTTAAAACAGATGGAAAACCGCAAAAAGTTAAATTTAATGATAGGATATTCCAAACAAACCTTTATATGGCTGTAAAAACCCCAATTGGAGAATCAAAAGAGGTAACTGCTAAATTTGAGGGAAACCGGCTTATAATTACCGAAAAATATTTTGTGAAAGTATCACAGGGAACGAAAGATTTAAATGTTAAGCATGTTTACGAGTTATCGGATAAAAACAATGTTATGACCTATTCGGTTTTCCGTGATACAAGAGAAGGATTACCGGAAATAAAGTACACTTTAAAGCGTGAAGGATATCATAACGCTTATGTAATGAGAATGACCGATAATTGGGAGATTGAGGGTAAGCTACCTGAGCAGGCCTGTTTAATTACACTTCAGGGAATTGTAAACGAAAATTCCGCTAATCTTTACTTTATATATGGCGAACAATGGGATTTTAGATTCACTCCTACTTTTTTTGATTACATGAAGGATAAAAAACATTATACATTCACACAGCTTAACAGCTTGGAACAGGCAATCAACACATTCAAAGATAAAATCAAGGGCTACATTGTATGGGATAAAGAAGTAAGAACTTCTCTCATTGTCTCCTTTACACTCGCAGGATTGGAAAAAGCAATAGTTGTAAGCGAAGACATGATACCGCTGATGAATAAATTAGGATTAAAACAAATCGAAGATTTCAGGGGAAAATTTACCGGAAAAAGCGATTATGAAATTTATTCATGGGCTTACGATAAATACTGGAAAGACTGCAGCAGAGATTATATTGTTTGGATAGGTGGAGAACATGGAAAAATAATGAAGCCGGGAGTTGTTGACTTTGGAATGACAAAAAAGGCGTTCTTCAGCGATCTCTCCGCAGATGAAAAGGATGCGCTTGAATGCAGCCTGACTAAAAAATTATTCTCAGAGATGAAACCATTCAGTATGGTGATGGGATGGCATTCATACAAAAAAGATCTTGAGGAAACTTTTGTTGCCCTGCTTTCTAAGTATGCCCTTCGTATGGAAGGATTACATACTTTACCAAACATGAGTTTTATGTGCCAGGTTCCGCTTGCAGAGGGATTTAAGTTTAAGAACAATCATAATATAAAACCAGGTGTAGAATATAAACCGGAAAAGAAAGTTTATATTTCCTTTATCCAAACCGACTGCCTTGGATTGGGAGCATGGACAAGACCGGGAAGAGGCGACATTCCATACACATGGGAAGTTACAATGAATTGGGTATGGCTTGCCCCGGCTCTGTTGGAATCATTTTACCATCAGGCAACCCCAAACGATTATTTTCTGGGATCCTTATCAGGTCCAGGTTACCTGTATCCTAAAAATGTCCCTAAGAAACATCTGCCGAAACTAATTGAGATGGCTAAAGAATTGATGAAGAAACTTGATCTCAATGCATTCGAAATAATGGATTACTCGGAAGATGGCGATATTGAGGGAAACAGCGATCTTACTCCGGAAGTTGTTGATGCATATTTTGAGGGAATGCCGGATGCCATCGGCTTTGTCAATGGTTATTACCCATCTTCTACTTTTGCTAAACGTGGCAAAAGAGCGCTTATCTCGTTTGATTATTACTTATCAAAAGAGAGACCTGAGGATGATGCGGTCGGCGATCTGAAAGAACTTGCGAGACTGAATCCGCAGAGACCATATTTTCTTGTTGCTCATATAAGACAGTGGAGCGATATTTCAAGAGTCAAAAAAATATATGATAAATTAGGACCTGAATTCGAAATTGTTCCGATTGATATTATGCTCAAAATGGCAGGAGAAAATCCTACGTTTACTGAAAAATATTTTGATATTAAGGAAAGAAAGAAAAATAAATAGACAATTCTCGATCTCAAAAAGCCTTCATATGTGAAGGCTTTTTTTTTGCAAATTGGTTATTCATTGATTAGAATAGAAAGAGAGGAGTAAGGTATCTCCACAAAAGTTACTATTCGGCAGCTGTCTCAGATCAACATCTCATGGGCACTGAGTGGAGTCGAAGTGTCCTTAATTATTGGATTTTGAGACAGCCCCATTATATTGGTAGAAAATTTGTTGATACACTGAAAAGGGCGCATCCTTAGGTTGCGCTCAGGAACCGTAGCGCTGATATATTTATAGATAACTCAACATGCGAAAAAGATATCACCGCTACGCGGCCTCATAACTTTTAATCCATTTTTCTACCAATATATCACTGCTACGCAGCTCATACAATAAACTAGACCTTGACGCTGAATAATTACCCACAAAAAAAATTTTTATGATACATCACAATTATTATAACATCGCTTTCAAATAATGGAAAGATTTTTGAATATATTCGGGTTTTAACCTTACCAGACCATAAATAAAATATGTTATTACCCTATTCACCATAGCCATGTATTGTATTATTTGAAGAATAGCGCTCTCCG
>Ga0351884_1069_pt1 | contig 32222 bp, 34 predicted proteins | sample BONcelFGM3001F15_FD_206773 | JGI IMG/M metagenome (GOLD analysis project Ga0351884, IMG submission 206773) | Enriched cells from coal bed in the Powder River Basin, Montana, United States - BONCAT cells FGM rep3 HSBNCT.FGM.300.1.F15 ...
ATCAAATTGTATACCATTTTTAAACAACTTTAATGCAGAAATATAATCATTTTTAATAATTCTGCTCTTTTCTTCATATTTTGTCCGGGCAACGTTGCTTTTTACCGTCGAAACCGCGCTTTCGCTCTTGTCCACAAAATATACGAATGCCGCGCCGCGGCTTAAGGATTCTATTCCCATCGCGCCGCTGCCGGCAAACAGGTCCAGCACGGTTTTGCCCGCAATGACGAATTGCAGCTTTCCGAAAACCGCTTCCCGCACGCGGTCGTATGTAGGCCGGATATCCGCCCCCGGCGGCGATATGAGCCGCATTCCCCTTCTCTCGCCGGCAATTACTCTCAAGCGCCCGGTCTCCTGAATACTTTTTTGGGTGTCACCACCATATCCATTTTTACATCATGCCGTTCGGGGATGATTGTATCCGTGATCTGAAAGTCGTACGCAAGGGCGATCTTCACCGCGTCCGGCGCGGCAGAAGACAGCAGGTCGTCGTAGTACCCCTTCCCGAACCCAATGCGGTTGCCTTTAGCGTCAAAGGCCAGGCCGGGAACAATGAAAACGTCAATCTCCTCCGTCTTTGCAAAGCATGCGGTCTCTTTTTCGGGCTGCGCGATCCCGTAAGAATTCATCTCAAAGCAGGTGGAGCTCATGTCGGCGATCAGCAGCTTGTCCCCGTCCACCACGGGCAGAAACACCCGTTTTTCATGGAAAAGCAGCCATCCCGCCAGCTTGCCTGTCTTCACTTCGTTTGCGAAATGGCTGTAAATCATTACATTTTTCGCATTTTTGATCTCATGAAGGCCCGCCAGCAAATCAAACACCCTGTCCGAATGATCGTTCACATACTTGGATGTCAGCGCCCACCGCCGGGCGAGCATTGTCTTTCTGATTTGTGCCTTGTCCATTTCGTCTCCATGTCCTTTTTCTATAAAAGAAAAAACGAGTGGTTCAAACTTTGCATTTTATCCTATAAATACGCGGGGCACGCGTTTGGAATAAGACAGCAGCACCTCGTAGCTGATGGTTCCGGTCAGATGCGCGATCTCGTCCGCGTCAACCTTTTTATCCCCTTCCGCACCCATCACCACCACCCGGCCGCCGCACTTCGCATTTTTGATACCGGTAATATCGATCATGATCTGGTCCATACACACCCGGCCGATCACGTTTGCGTAATGCGCCAATCCATCCGCAATCACGATCACGCGTCCTTTTCCCGAAAGCAGCCGGCTGTATCCGTCGCCGTATCCGATGGGCAGCGTCGCGACCGTAGTCTTTTTGTCCGCCGTATAGGTTGCGCCGTATCCCACCGTGTCCCCGGCGTCAATTTCCTTGATATGCGATATCTCGGTCACGACCCGCATCACAGGTTTCAAGTCCGCCGTTTTCCGGCTCACATGCTCGGACGGATAATACCCGTACAGGGATATCCCCAGCCTGATTGCGTCATAATTCATCTCGGGCAGGTCCATCACCGCCGCGCTGCTGGACGCGTGCGCCATGGGCGAAAACCCGGCCTCCCGCGCCGCACGGATATAGTCCCTGAACAGCGCGTCCTGCTTTTTGGTAAACGCCTTGTCCCCGGCGTCGCTGCAAGCAAAATGCGTAAACAACCCGTCAAACCGCACATTTTCAAGCATGCGGAACGCGCCCAGTATTTCACCGAAATCCTCCATGGAACGAACGCCTATCCGCCCCATTCCGGTATCCACCTTCACATGCACCGATGCCGTTTTTTTAATCTCCCGTGCGATCGCGGCATATTCGGCAATTTCGTCAATGTCGGAAACAGAGCTTGCAAGCCCCAGCTGGACGGCCAGCATCTTTTGGGACACATTGCTTTTCCCCATCACCAAAATCGGGCAGTCAAAGCCGTTTTCGCGCAAATCCAGGGCTTCCTCGGGCATCGCGACCGCAAGCCACCCGGCCCCGGCGCGGAGCGCCGCACGGGCAACGGGAATCATACCGTGCCCATACGCGTCCGCCTTCACAACGGCCATGATCTTCGTGTCTTTATGAAGGGCAAACCTCACTGCCCGCACGTTATGCGCAATGTTGGCAAGGTTAATCTCCGCAAATGTATTTCTGGGCAAAACGTCACCTACTTAAAGATTATAGAGCACTTCTCCCGGCAGAACATTCACGCCTTTTTTATTAAGAACGTCCACGGCGGCGTGCGGATCTTCCACCCTGAATATGATCAGCGCGTTGTCCTTATGCTTGCGCACGAAGGAATACAAATACTCCACGCTTACGCCTGCGTCGCTTAATATCTTCAGCACACGGGAAAGTCCGCCCGGCACATCGGGCACCTCCACCGCGATCACCTCGGTAATGGACGCGGTGAAATTGTTCTCGCGTATCACCTTGAGCGTACGGTCGGGATCCCCCACGATGCAGCGCATGATCCCGAAATCCATGGTGTCCGCAATGGTCATGGCTTTAAGGTCGATCCCTTCTTTTGCAAGAACATCCGTCAGCATATAAAGCCTTCCCTGCTTGTTTTCAACAAAAACTGAAATCTGCTTGATTACCATCCTGCTTTCCTCCAACCCTTAAATTTTTCGAAGGTCAATTACCCGCCTTGCCTTGCCTTCACTCCGTTCGATTGTCTTGGGACCGGCCAGTGTCACCTTCACATTGATATTCAACACGGCGTGTATTTCGGCCGCGATTCTTTGCTGCAGCTTTTCGATCTCCTTCACCTCGTCGGAAATCAGGTTTTCGGAAAGCTCCACCTTCACTTCCAGCATATCCACCGATTTCTCCCGTGTCACATAGATTACGTAATTCAACGAAAGTTCGGAAAACCGGTCAAGCACAGACTCGATCTGCGTAGGGAACACGTTCACTCCGCGGATGATCAGCATGTCGTCCGACCGTCCCATTACCTTGTGCATACGCACGGACGTGCGCCCGCAGGCGCATATGTCCCGCTCCAACTGGGTGATGTCCCGCGTGCGGTAGCGGATCAGCGGGATCCCCTCTTTCAAAATGGTGGTAAACACCAGTTCGCCCATCTCCCCGTCGGCCACGGGCGCAAGGGTGTCCGTGTTTATGATCTCGGGATAGAACATGTCCTCGTTGATATGCATGCCCACCTGCTTTTCGCATTCGCAGGAAACGCCGGGGCCGGTGATCTCGGAAAGCCCGTAGATGTCGATCGCCAGAATACCAAGCTTGCTTTCAATATCCCGCCGCATCTCCTCGGACCAGGGCTCAGCGCCCAGTATGGCCGATTTGAGTGTAAGCTCTTTCGGATGAACGCCCATCTCCTCCAGTACTTCGGCGATGTACAGCGCGTAGGACGGCGTACAGCACAATATGGTCGTTCCGAAATCCTTCATGATCATGATCTGGCGCTTTGTGTTGCCGCCCGAAATCGGAATGACCGACCCGCCCAGCTTCTCCACGCCGTAATGCATCCCCAGCCCGCCGGTGAACAGCCCGTAGCCGTATGCCACCTGCACCACCGAATGGCTGTCCGCGCCCGCGCAAACCAGCGCCCGCGCCGCCACTTCAGACCAGTTGGTGATGTCGTTTCGCGTATACCCAACCACCGTGGGCTTGCCCGTCGTTCCCGAAGAAGCGTGGATGCGTATGATCTCGCTCATGGGCGCCGCAAACAGCCCGTAGGGATAATTTTCCCTTAAATCGTCCTTGGTGGTGAAAGGAAGGAGTTTGATATCGTCAATGCTGCGGATATCCTCGGGCGCGATCCCCATTCCCTGCATCTTCTTCTTGTAAAAAGGCACGTTCTGGTACACCCTGAATACCGTGTCCTGAAGCCGCCTTCCTTGCAATTCCCTCATTTGTTCAATCGGCATGCATTCAATATGCTCGTTCCAATACACGACTGCGATCCCTCCCCTAAATAGAATATCCGCTCTCAAACGCCTTTATGTTCAACTCCAGAAACTGCGGTTTAACGACCGTTTTGATCGCGGCTGTCCACACATCTTTATTAAAATCCATTTTCCTGGCCAGCACGCCCAGCATCACGCAGTTCACGGCTTTTACGCTCCCCGCCTCGCGGGCCAGTTGCAGCGCGTCCACAAACACCGCGTCCCCGTAAAGTTCTTTGATCCTGGACTTGATATGCGCGGGGTATTTTTCCGCGCCCGTGATTACGGGCATGGGCAAAATCATCTGCGTGTTTGTTATCAAATGCCCGTCTTTCTTCAGATACGGTATCCAGCGCTCGGCTTCCAGCAGCTCGAATGCAAGCAGGATGTCGGCACCGCCCTTCTCAATGACGGGCGAATACACCTTTTCGCCGAACTTCGCATAGGTCACCACGCTGCCGCCCCGCTGGGCCATCCCGTGCACTTCGGAAAGTTTCACGTCCAGCCCGGCGTCCATTGTCGCCTGCCCCAGTATCATGCTGGCCAGCAGCGTTCCCTGTCCGCCAACGCCGGCGATCAGAATCTTGGTCTCTTTCATTATTTTTTTCCCGCCTTCCCCGCGTGTATCGCGTCGTGCGGGCAGACTTTTATACAGAGTCCGCATCCCGTGCAGAGCGTTTCGTCCACCGTAACTTCCTTATCGCCCTTGATCAGCGCGGGGCATCCGAGTTTCAGGCAGCGCCCGCAGTTCTTGCATCCCTTGATCAATACGGACGGCTTTACGCTTTTGCCGTCCAGCAGCAGGCATGGGCGGCGGACGATCACCACCGAAAGCGCTTCCCTCTCCGTCTCTTTTTTCAAGATCTTTTCCAGTTCAAAAAGATCGAACGGATCGGCAACGGCAACATGCTTCACGCCGATCGTTTTGCAAAGCTGCTCAATATCCAGCACGGGCGCTTCCCTGCCGCGTATGTCTTTCCCGTTCCCAGGATGGTTCTGATGCCCCGTCATGCCGGTCGTGGAATTGTCCAGTATCATCACGGTGGAAGTCCCGCCGTTGTACACCATGTCAATCAAAGGGGCGATCCCCGAATGTATGAATGTCGAATCCCCGATCACCGCCACCGTATGCCGTGCGGCGCCGCTCCCTCGCGCCTTTTCCATGCCCATTGTCATGCCAATGGACGCCCCCATGCACACCACCGCGTCCATGGCGGAAAGGGGAGGCAGCGCGCCCAGCGTGTAGCAGCCGATGTCCCCCATCACACTGAGCTTCAGCTTGTTGATGGTGTAGAACACCCCCCGGTGCGGGCATCCCGCGCACAACACGGGCGGGCGCTGCGGAAGGTCTTCGGTTTGGTTGAATTCCGCTTTCACGCCCAATATTTTCTCACGGAGCATATTTGCGGAATACTCGCCCTGGCGCGTAAACAGCGCCTTTCCCTCGCATGAAATCCCCATCGCGAGGATCTGCTCTTCAAAAAACGGCTCCAGTTCTTCTATTATATACAGCTTATCCACTTTTTTCGCAAAATCGGCAATCAGTTTTTTAGGCAGCGGATGCACCATGCCAAGCTTTAAGACAGACGCGTCCGGCAGCGCTTCCTTTACGTATGTGTAGGGGATGCCGCTGGTGATCACGCCTGTTTTGGTATCCGCCATTTCCACCCGGTTGAGCGCAAAGGTTTCCGCAAACGACTCCATCCCGGTTTCGCGCTTCTCCACTTCCACATGGCGTACGCGGGCCATTCCCGGCATCATCACATATTTTCGGATGTCTTTTTTATATTCTTTGAGCGGAACGTCCTTGCGGTCCATAACCTTCACCAGCCCCCTGGAATGGGAGACCCGCGTGGAAGACCGTACCAGTACGGGCGTGTCGAATTTCTCGCTTATATCATACGCAAAACGCATAAAATCCTTGGCCTCCATGCTGTCCGACGGTTCCAGCATGGGCACATGCGCCGCCTTCGCGTAGCATCTTGAATCCTGCTCGTTCTGGCTGGAATGCATGCCGGGGTCGTCGGCCACAATGATCACCAGCCCGCCGTTCACACCGGTGTACGCCGCCGTAAAAAGCGGGTCGGCCGCAACGTTCAGGCCCACATGCTTCATGCAGGCAAGCGCGCGCGCACCCCCGATGCTGGCACCGATTGCGACTTCCAGCGCAACCTTTTCGTTGGGCGACCATTCGGTATATACTTCCCCGTACTTCGCGATGTTTTCGGTGATCTCGGTGCTGGGCGTCCCCGGATAGGCCGCGGCAACCCGGACGCCCGCTTCGTAAGCGCCCCGCGCAAAAGCCTCGTTGCCAAGTAAAATCTGTATCATTCGTCCTCCCTATTTTTTACGCAGATCGGTCACCCGCTGGGCCTTTCCCTCAAACCTCTTTAAGGTATACGGCTCAACCAGCGAGACTTTTACATGTAAGTTCAGCATCGCAAATATATTGTGCTTTATTTTTTCTTCCAGGCGCTCCAGATTGGCGTAGCTGTCCAGGCATTGCGCGTCGGCCAGCTCCACCCGCACCTCCAGCCTGTCCATAAAGTTTTCGTTGTACAGGGCGATCTCGTAGTGCGGGCCGATCTCATCCATGCCCACCAAAACAGATTCAATCTGGGAGGGGAACACGTTCACCCCGCGGATGATCAACATGTCGTCCGTCCGTCCCATCACCTTTTTCATGCGCAGATTGGTGCGCCCGCATTTGCATTTCCCTTCAATCAGCTGGGTAATGTCCTTGGTGCGGTAGCGCAGCACGGGCAAGGCTTCCTTGGTCAGGCTGGTGATTACCAGCTCGCCCGTCTCGCCGATGGGCAAAACGTCTCCGGTGTCCGGATCGATCACTTCCGAAATAAAGTGGTCGTCCGCAATGTGCATGCCGTTTTTCACATAGCATTCGCCCGAAAATCCGGGGCCGATCACCTCGGAAAGTCCGTAATTTTCGGTATCCAGGATATTTAAGCCCTTTTCGATCTCGCGGCACATCTCGTCGGTGTGCCCTTCCCCGCCGAACAGCCCGATCCGCAGGCTGATCTTGTTCATATCTATCCCCAGCTTTCCCGCAATTTCGCCCATATACAGCGCGTAGGAAGGCGTGCAGATGATCAGGGTGGAATGGAAATCCTGCATGATCTTGAACTGGCGCTCGGTGTTTCCGCCCGAAACCGGGATCACCGCGATCCCCGCTTTTTCCAGCCCGTAATGCAAACCGAACCCGCCTGTAAAAAGGCCGTAGCCGAACGCGACCTGGGCAATATCGTCCGGATTCGCGCCCGCGGCGTATATGAACCGCGCGCAGAGCCGGGACCACAGTTCAATGTCGTTTTTGGTATACCCCACCACCGTTGGATTTCCAGTCGTACCCGAAGACGCATGTATGCGGACGACGTCCCGCATGGGAACTGCAAACATGCTGTACGGGTAGTTTTCCCGCAGGTCTTCTTTTGTGGTATAGGGAATGTGTTCAATGTCTTTCAAAGATTGGATATGGGATGGTTTAAGACCGATCGCATCGAATTTTTTTTTGTAATGCGGTATCTTGTCGTACGCGTACGCGACCGTTGTTTTAAGCCTTTCAAGCTGCAAAGCCCTCATGGCGGCAGGGCCCAGGCATTCCGCCTCCCTGTCAAATATGAGATGTTCCAATACCATTTTCCCCCTTACGACTTTATCAAAAATTATACAGTAAAGTTGCGTAAAAAGAAAGTTATTCGGCGCACTTCACAAAAAAATAAGCTCCGGTTTTGATATCCCGGTCAAACAGCTTTTCCATAGGCCTGCCCTCCAGCACGCAGGCGCAGGCCAAAATGAATCCCTTATGCCCGAAAACCGCTGTTTTCCCGCCTTCATGCTTTTTCGCAAGATTGGTGATGAATGCCCCGCAGAACGCAAAATAGTCCCGGAGGCTCTCCCCGTTTGGAAAAGAGAAGCCCGGCCAGTCTTTCATGTACGCCGCCCATTGCGCCGGATTTTCCGCCGCGGCCTGTTTGAAGTCTTTTCCTTCCCAGTCTCCGAGGTCCATCTCGCGTATTTCGTCCGTAAAAAAAAGATCGTCAAAGATCATCGAGTCCCGTATGATTTCGAATGTCTGCCGCACCCGCAACGCGTTCCCGCAGTAAACGGCGCCAAGCTTTTGTCCCCGGAGCGCCTTCGCGGCGGCCTGTGCCTGGCTTTTTCCGGTTTCGTTCAGCGGTTCGTCTTTTTTCGCCGCAAGCATTCCATTTTTATTGGCGTCGGTTTCCCCGTGCCGGACGAATAAAAACCCGGTCATGCGGCCGCTCCAATAATGGCGGCAAACAGCAAAAACAGCAATTCGCCGGTCTCGTTCGCCGCGCCCAGTATGTCGCCCGTCACCCCGCCGATCCTGCGGGTGGCGGCCGCCTTCAGAACGAACCCGGCCGCTATGAGTATGGGCAGCAAAATGAAAGACGATATTCCCATACAGAAAAACAGTATCACCTGGCAGAGGGCGGCGCATACAATGCTTTCCTTCGCCCCCGCGTTCTCTATCATGCTTTTTCCGGTGCCTTCCTCCCGCGGATAGCGCCCCGCCGCCGCGCAGACCGCCAGCGGTATTTTCCCCGCCGCCGGCAGCGCAAGAAGAATCAGCAGAATATTAAAATTTTGGATGCTTCCAATCAGTATGATCTTTAAAATGATATCGAATACGATGGCCAGCACGCCGAACGTCCCAACCCGGCTGTCTTTTAATATCAAAAGGGTGCGTTCCTTCGTTTTTCCCGCGCCGAATGCGTCGGCCATGTCCGCCAGCCCGTCAATGTGCAGGCCCCCCGTCGCCAGCCACGCGGCCAGCATCGCCGCCGCCGCTCCCGCCCAGGGCAGGCGCAGCCACGCAAACGCCAAATAAACGGCGGCAAGGATCGCCCCCACCAGCAGCGCGCTCGCCGGGAAGAACATGGTCATCGCGCCAAAGTCCTTATCAGTCACTTTTAATTGTTTTGGAATGGGAACCTGCGTCATAAACTGCACGCTCAGCCCCAGCAGCCTGAAGAAACGCATTTGTTCTCCTTTTTTTGTCACCTTGCACTGAATTGAATTGCTTTCTTTTCCGCTCAAAAGGAAAGGCGTAAAAGCTTACAGAATCACTTTAACTTCAAAGGAATCCCCGAGACGATCAGATACGCCTCGTCCGCCGCGGCGGCGATCCGCTTGTTGGCGCGCCCCACAACGTCCCGGAACATCCTGCCCATGGGGTAAGCGGGCACGACCCCCATCCCGACTTCGTTGGAAACGATGATGGCCGTCAGATTCCTTTCCCGCACGATTTCGATCACCCGGCCTGATGCCGGCTTCCTGCCGGATTCGGCGGCAGCCGTCTTTTCCCTGTCCGCCGGCCTGTTCTCCCGTGGTTTGAATTCCTTTTGCGTATGTCTGGCCGCTTCTCCCCGCGGCGCCGCCCCGCTATCCGCATTCTCTTTGCGCGCTTTTTCTAAAGGTTCTCCGATCTTTTGAGACGCGCTCTCTTCGGATTCTCCGGCTTTCTCCGCTTCGGTTTCCTTGGCTGCCGCCTTTTCATTTACGTCCGTTTCGGACCGCATTTCATCCGGAGGCTCCATGGCCTCCTCCTTCTTGCGGATCTCGATTATTTTTTCCATTTCTTTCTTTTCGGAAAGCAAAGTCTCCTCAATCTGCTTTTTCTTCTGAATATCCAGAATCTTTTTTTCTATGGATTTAATATCCCTGATCTGGCTTTCAGCTTCAGATTGCATAGACAGGATCTTTTCAATTATCCGGTTAGCTTCATCCACCAATAAATTGTTTTTTTCCACGATTTTAATTTTGCTCAAACTTGTACACCCCCGGAAATTTTGTCCTGATGGATCTCAATCAACCTTTTTGAGAAACCCGGACAAACGATTCCAAATACCTTGTTGGCCGGTCTTCCGGCCGCTTCACCAATTTTCCTTGGCGAAGCGTTTAAGATCACCGGCACGTTATAATACTCACACGCATCCATAAAATCCTTTTTTGTGTTTTCGGACGCGGTATCTTCAATCAGCAATAGTTTTATCTTCCCTCTTTTTATTCCGGTTTCGCAGGCCCCAGCACCGAACATTATTTTTCCCGCTTTGGCGCACAACCCGATCATCCCGTAAAATTCCCCGCTCACTTTTCTTTCAGCAACCTCATCATTTCCTCATACAGTTCACCCGAAACGGCGCACCCAAGGTTCCTTGCCAGTACCCTTGTTTTCATTGCCTTTGCAATGCACGCTTCGTTCTTGCAAATATACGCGCCCCGCCCCTGCATTTTTCCCGCAAAGTCTATGCGCGCCTGCGTACCGCCGGCCGGCCGCGCAATCCTGAAAAAGGTCTCCTTGTCCCTTCGCTCCCTGCAAGCGGCGCACATCCGCGTGTTTTTATCATGTTTCATCTTCCAGATCTAAATCCTCGCTCAGTACGTCTTCAGTCTCTTCCCCGTCCGTCCCCGGCATCTCTTCCGTGTCTTCAGTCTCAATGTCCTCCAGTATCTCTTCCTCTTCTTCCTCGGCCGCGTTCATCTTGCCGAAAATCTCTTCTTCGGACTGGGACTGGCTCTTGATGTCAATCTTCCATCCGGTGAGTTTGGCGGCCAGACGCGCGTTCTGCCCCTCCTTGCCGATGGCAAGGGAAAGCTGGTAATCGGGCACGATGACCTTCGCTGCCTTTTCATCCGATTTGATCTGCACCATCAATACCTTCGCCGGCCTAAGAGAATTGGCGATGAACTCGATGGGATCGCTGCTCCAGGGCACCACGTCAATCTTTTCGCCCTTCAGTTCGTCCACCACGCGCTCGATGCGCATCCCCTTGTGCCCCACGCAGGCGCCTACCGGATCCACATCCTTCTCGTCCGAATAGACGGCGATCTTGGTCCGCTGCCCGGCTTCCCGCGCGATGCTCTTGATCTGCACGACGCCCTGCTTGATCTCGGGCACCTCCAGTTCGAACAGCTTTTTGATCAAAAACGGATGCGTCCTGGAAACGATGATCTGCGGCCCCTTGTTGGTCTTTTTAACCTCGATCACATACACCTTCAGCCGCTCGTTGATGTTGTATTGTTCGGTGTAAACCGTCTCGCTGGCGGGGATGATCCCCTCCGCCTTGCCGAATTCCAAAAAAACGTTTCCCCGGTCTACCCGGTGGACGGTGGCAGTCAGAATGTCGTTTTCCTTCTCGGAGTACTTATCATATATGATGCCCCGCTCGGCTTCCCGGATACGCTGCACCACCACCTGTTTTGCGGTCTGCGCGGCAATCCTGCCGAACTCCTTGGGCGTAACTTCCAATTCGTACACGTCCCCGACGCTGTAAGCCGGATCAAGTTTCTGCGCATTTTCAAGTTTGATCTCGGTGTCCGGGTCCTCCACTTCCTCCACGATGTCCTTCACTTCGTACACCTTAATCTCGCCCGTATCGCCGTCGATATCCACCCGTGCGTTCTGCGTGTTGCCATAGTGCTTTTTATATGCTGAAATAAGCGCCATTTCAATCGCTTCAATCAATACTTCTTTTTTTATGCCTTTCTCATTTTCTATTTCATTCAAGGCATTCATAAATTCAACGTTCATTCGCAACCTCCAAATTTATTCGGTGCCCAATACGGCCTTGCAGCTTTTTCGGGTCTGTTTTATCAATAATCGATATGCAGTGATATCTTTGCGGCTTCCTTTAAATCAATTGCTACATTCGCGCCGTCCGCCGTCCGTATTTCAATCGTCTCCTTGGAATATCCAATGATCTGTCCCGAATACTCTTTTTGGCCGTCCACCGGCCTGTACAGCTTGATATCCACGCTCTTACCCATGCTGCGCTCAAAATCGCGCATGGTCTTCAGCGGCCTGTCCAGACCGATGGAAGACACGCAAAGGTAATAATGCTGTTCTATAAAATCCTTTTCGTCCAGCAGTGGCTCCACCGTACGGCTAACTTTTTCGCAATCCTCAATACCGATCCCGCTCTTGGAATCGATCGTTATCGTCAGTATCCAGTCCTTGCCCTGCTTGGCAAATTCGGTATCAACATATTCGTATCCCAGGGATTCGACCACCGGTTTTGCGATCTCCTCCACCTTCGTTTTAATGTTAGACAATTATATAAAGCTCCTTTTTCTCGTTCTTTGGCGCGCGCTCGCTTTTTTTTCTTATGCTGTCGCTCGCTTTCATCTCATGTTCAGTAAGCTTCCGGTCCCGCTTCATTGGGCTTTGGCGCGCGCTCGGTTCCTTCCGGCAAGCCTCCCCGCTTCACTGCGGATTCGAACTTCGCGTCAGTATTCCTTTTCCGTCTGCGCTCGTTCTCATCTCGCGTTCAGTGAGCTTTCGCCTCCCTTCATCCGCCAACGGCGGCGGTCGGCTCAGCTCCTAATAATACGAAAGAGTGGGAATTTCACCCACTCTTGCACAAAAGCATCTATTCAGCATTCGTATTATATCACAGGGTTTTGGCTATTTCAAGCCTTTTTTGGTTAAACCGGCATTTTTATGGCGCTACAACAAAATGCACAAAACGCCGCCGTCCCCCTCGTTCACAATGCGCGTCAGCGTCTGCTGCATCTTGTCGCGCACGTCGTCCGGCAGATTGTTGAGCTTGTTGGAGAGCCCTTCTTTCACCAGTTCGTGCAGTGATTTTCCGAATATATCGGTCGACCATATCTCCTTGGGGTCGTTTTCAAATTCGGACATAAAATACTGCATCATCTCCTGGCTCTGCCGCTCGGTTCCCACGATGGGCGAAACCTCGGTCTGAATATCTACTTTGATCAGATGCAGGCTGGGCGCGCTGGCTTTCAGCTTCACGCCGAAACGGTTCCCCTGTTTCACGATCTCCGGCTCCTCCAGCTTGAGCTGCTCCATGGAGGGGATCACGATGCCGTACCCGAATTCCCCCGCATTTTTAAGCGCGCTTTCAATTTTGTCATATTCCTTCTTTGCGGAAACCAGATCCTTAACCATGGACATCAGATGAAAATCGTCTTTGATATCGCAATCGCATTCCTCCCCGAGTATCTTGTAGAAAAGGCTGCCTTCCAGATCCAGGCGGATGACTGCTTTGCCCTGCGCAAGGTCGACCTCCACTTTCTTTTCTTTTTTCACATAGTCCAGACCGTCAAAAATCGTGAGCAGTTTTTTAAAATCTTCCACTCTGTTCACGTCGTCCAGGTGGTTCGTAATAAGGGAGGTCATCTCGCCGATCAGCCAGTGGTCTTTTTTCAGCGCGTTCGCCCAGCCCGCAATGTCGAATTTAATCATCCGGACGGGGAACTCAAAAAGCACCTTTTCCATCAGGTTGTTGATGTCCTCTACCGTCATAGCCAGCACATCCAAAAGCACGACGGGAGAATCGTACTTCTCCTCCAAGGTTTTTTGCAGGCTCTTCGCCTCCGGGCTGCCCGCCTCGGACGAATTTAAAACGATGATAAACGGCTTGCCGATTTTTTTAAGCTCACTCACCACCTGCTCTTCCGCTTTCACATAGGAATCCCGCGGGATGTCCGTTATGGAGCCGTCGGTGGTCAGCACCACCCCGATGGTGGAATGCTCCTCGATCACTTTGCGCGTTCCGATCTCCGCCGCATCCTTGAAGGGAATCTCTCCCTCTACCCAGGGGGTGCGGACCATCCTCGGGGCCTCCAGTTCGTCGTAGCCCATCGCTTCTGAAACCAGGTATCCCACACAGTCCACCATGCGGACGCGGAGCCGCGCCGTATCATGAATCTTAATCTCCACAGCCTCGTTGGGGATGAATTTCGGCTGGGTCGTCATGATCGTCCTGCCCGCGGCGCTCTGGGGCATTTCGTCCTGCGCCCTCTCTTTTTCATAGCTATCAATGATATTGGGCAGCACCAGCAGGTCCATAAAGCGTTTGATAAATGTCGATTTTCCGGTCCGCACCGGACCCACCACTCCGATATAGATGTCGCCGCCCGTCCGCACCGCAATATCATTGTATAAATCAAAAGATTGCATAATAAGAAACCCTCCCTTTATTAGTGGCGTCATACCAATAAATATATATGAGAGGGCTTTTGTATTAATACTAACAAACTAAAAAATCGGGGTTTTCCGTCCGCTTTATTTTTTTGAAACGGACAGCTTGTTTTCCTTGCCCTGCGCCAGCCGCCTTAAGTTTTCCCGGTGGGAAAACATCCCCAGCACGGCGATGATGATGACGGTTACGTGCATAAACGTATCGCCCGGCTGCACAAAAAACGCAGCGGCAGCCGATGCGATCAAACCGATGACGGACCCGATGGACATAATCTTGGTCAGGTATACGATGAGCACGCACACACCGAAGATAATAATGGTCGGTATGGGCATGATCACCAGCAAAACGCCGGTGGTCGCGGCGATTCCTTTGCCCCCTTTCAACTTCAGGTAAGCCGACCAGTTATGGCCCGCGATCACGAATATGCTCGCAATATACATGCCGGCCGCCCCGGCGATCCAAAGGCCGATCAGCGCGGCGGCAACGCCCTTTAAAAGGTCGCAGACCAGCGTCAGCAGCCCCAGCTTCCATCCATAGGAACGCAGCACGTTGGTGGTCCCGGCGTTCCCGCTCCCCTTTTCCCGTATATCCTGGTTTTTGACCTTCTTGGTAAAGATATACGAAAAAGAAACAGATCCTATTAAATAAGCTATAATTCCGGTTATGATGCGTATCAGTATTTCCATGTGTTATTTCTCTCCCGCTTCGTTTCTTTGCCGGACAACAAACCTGATGGGCGTGCCCGAAAAATCAAAAGTCTTTCTTAAATAATTTTCAAGATACCTTTTGTATGAGAAATGTAAAAGTTCGGTATCGTTTACAAAAAGTATGAATGTAGGCGGCCGTACGGACGCCTGCGTCGTATAAAATACCTTCAGCCTCCTTCCCTTGCTGGTCGGCGGCGGCACCGCCGTCACCGCGTCGCGCAGGCAGTCGTTCAAAAGTCCCGTCGTAATCCGCTTTTCGCCGTTTTCTTTGGCTTCGCGCGCCAGGTCGAACAGTTTGTCGATCCGCTGTCCGGTTTTGGCGGACAGGTATACGCGCTTTGCGTACGGCATAAACGTCAGCTGCACATCAATCACTTTATTAAATTTGTCGGACGTATAGGTGTCTTTAATGACCGAATCCCACTTGTTCACGGCAATCACGCAGGACTTGCCTTCGTAATCCACATATCCGGCAATCTTCACATCCTGCTCGGTGATGCTTTCGGTCGCGTCGATCATCACCACCACCACATCGGCGCGCCGTATCGCGGAGAGCGACCGGATCACGCTGTACCGCTCGATGGTCTCCCCCTCGATCCTTCCCTTCTTGCGCATCCCGGCGGTGTCAATCAGGGTATAGCGCGTCCCGTCCATTTCAAAATCGGTGTCGATCGCATCCCGGGTTGTACCCGGCACGTCGCTCACGATCGTCCGGTTCTCCCCCAGTATCTTGTTGGTGAGGGAAGACTTGCCCACATTGGGCTTGCCCACAAAGGCAATCTTGAATGTGTCCTTTTCTTCCTCGTTTTCATACTCTCCAAAATGCGCGGCCACGGCGTCCAGCAGGTCTCCGATCCCCAGGCCCTGCCCGGCCGAAATAGGCATCACCTCGCCCAACCCCAGGGCATAGAAATCGTAGCTTGCAAGTTCGTCCTTTTGATTGTCGGCCTTGTTTACAACCGTAATCACCGGCTTATCCGTACGCCGGAGCATATCGGCCACCTCGTAGTCCTCGGCAATAAGCCCCTGCTTCGCATCCACAAAATACAATATCACGTCCGCGGCGTCGATGGCGATGCCGGCCTGTTCCCGCATTTGGGAAAGGATCGTATCCTCGGCGCTCATATCGATCCCGCCGGTGTCCACCAGCGTGAAAACCTGGCCCAGCCATTCCGCGTCCCCGTAGATACGGTCACGCGTAACACCCGGCGTATCCTCTATGATCGCGGTCCTCTGCCCTGTTATTCTGTTGAAAAACGTAGACTTGCCCACATTCGGCCTGCCTACGATCACTACCAGCGGTTTTGTCATAATTGCTCCTTTGCAAGCGCCCGTATCCATTCGTATCCGCCCGAAGGCGCCGCCCCGCAGGGGACGCCGAGTACTTCGGATATCTCTTTTAAGGTCATATCGTCCAGCGTCACATCCTCAAATTCCTTAAAGATGCTCCCGCTTAAAAAAAGCCTCTCCCCAAGGTCCCTGCCCTTCATCTGTTCTATGATGTCCCTTCCGGTCAGGAGCCCCGTCACCGTAACCTGCCGACCGAAGAAACCGTTTTGTATCGCAAAAACATTAACATTTATATTATAAATAGCATGCAATTTTTTTGCAATTTTTTTCATAAAGGGTGCAAAGTCTTCTCCCGTCGCAACGCTTACGGTTTTATATTTCAATGCGTCCGTGTCCGCGATGCCCTGCTCAACCTCGTCTTCAAATTTTGCGATCAGCCCCACGCCGTTTTCGATCTGCGCAAAATCTTCGTATTCCTCAAAAGCGGGCAGGGGGCTTTTTGCGCGGATGTACAGTTCGTCCGCGGCAAACACAAAACGCGTACCGGCCCCGTGCAAAAACTCCCGTTGCATCTCGCGGATCCGTTCCAGTATATCGCCCGCGTTTTCACGGGATACCGGATCGATGGGAAAAAGGTTTTCCCGGTGCGCGGTGAGCCCGACCGGAACCACCGCGACGGAGGCGATCCCCGGATACAGGCCGAATAAATCGCGTACCGTCTTTTGGAGCGCTTCCCCGTCGTTGACCCCGGGACATACCACCACCTGCGTGTGCATTTGTATCCCGTTTTCCGCAAGTTGACGAAGAAGGGGCATCAGCGTGGGCGCATCGGGGTTCCCCAGCATACGGGCGCGCACCTTTTCGTCCGCCGCGTGCACGGAGACGTACAGCGGAGACGTTTTCCGACGGATAATCCTTCCGATGTCCTCACCCGACAAATTGGTCATCGTCACGTAATTCCCCATCATAAAAGAATGCCGCCAGTCGTCGTCCTTCACGTAAAGCGTTTTTCTCATCCCGCGGGGCAGCTGGTCCACAAAACAGAATATGCACTTGTTGCGGCAGCGCTCCGGCCCGCCGATCTCCCGTTCAAAGGCGAGGCCCAGGTCCTCGCAGTCCTCTTTTTGAATCTTAACAGTCTTTTCACCGTTTTCGCCCAGTATCCGGATCGCAAGCTCTTCCTCGCCCATAAAAAAAGCGTAATCGATATAGTCGAGCACTGCTTCGCCGTTGATGCCGAGTATCTCATCCCCGGCTTTGATGCCGCAGCGTTCCGCTATGCTGTTTTTTTGAACATCTTTAACAATCCAGCCCATGCGATCCCCGAAAACCTTTTTAATGTTTTGATTATACATAACAATGCGCAAATAATCCACTCTTTTTATCCCCTCCGGCCTTCCGGCGGCGGCGCGCATAATAAAACCGCGCCGCCCTTCCTTTTTCAAAAATAGAGCGGCGCCTTTTATCTTTAAACAATTTTTTTAAAATACCCGCCGCTTTAAATCAGTCAAGCTCCACGCGTTTTCCTTCCAGCTTGTAGAACACCCATTCGCATATGTTCTGCACATGGTCGCCCGTCCGCTCGTAGTACCGCGCAATCAAAAGAAGGTTCATGGCCTGGTTGATGTTTTTCGGGTCGGATATCACATACGCCATCAGTTCGGTGAACACTTCGTGGTACAGGTCGTCCATCTCGTCGTCCATGTCATACACTTTTTTTGCCATATCCATATCATTTTCAAGGAAGGCCTGAATGGAATCCCGTATCATACGGACGGCAATCTCGCTCATTCTTTCTAGGTTGCAGAAGCGTTTCATATACACTTCATCTTTCATTTTGATGTTGAGTTTCGCGATGGAGTGCGCATAGTCCGCGATGCGCTCCAGATCGGAGGCGATTTTATTAACGGCGAATATAAGCCGCATATCCCCGGCGACCGGCTGCTGCTGGACGATCAGGTCGATGCAGATGTTTTCGATCTCCTCTTCCATTTCATCTATCAGATCGTCGTTCGCAATGACTTTCTCGGCCGTTTCAAAATCTTTGGTAATCAGCGCCCTGGTGGTTTTGGTGATCGCTTCCTGGGTTGCGTCCGCCATCCTGATCAGCGCATGCTTCAAATTCGTCAGTTCACTGTCAAAATAATTTCTGGTTGCCATATTTTCCCCTCTCCTTATCAACCAAATCTTCCGGATACATAATCTTCCGTCCGCTTGTCTTTGGGTACGTAGAAAATGTCTTTGGTCACATTATACTCGATCAGCTCGCCCAGCAGGAAGAATCCCGTAAAATCGGATATGCGCGCGGCCTGCTGCATATTATGCGTCACAATGAGCACCGTGTATTTCTCTTTGAGTTCCATCATCAAATCCTCAATCTTCAGCGTGGATATCGGGTCCAGCGCGGAAGTCGGCTCGTCCATCAGTAAAATTTCAGGCTGCACGGCGATTGCCCTCGCAACGCAGAGTCTCTGCTGCTGCCCGCCCGAAAGCCCGAGTGCGGATTTTTTCAGCCGGTCTTTCGTTTCCTCGAACAACGCGGCCGCTTTCAGGCTGTTTTCCACGATCTCGTCCAAATCGGTCTTGTTTTTGATGCCGTGGATGCGCGGCCCGTACGCAACGTTGTCGTAAATGCTCATTATAAAGGGATTCGGCTTCTGGAAAACCATCCCTATCTTTTTCCGGAGAATGGTCACATCTACCTTGGGGTCGTAGATGTCTTCATTGTCCAGCAGTATTTTACCCTCGATCCGCACGTTCTCCACGATATCGTTCATACGGTTGATCGTTTTTAAAAACGTGGATTTTCCGCAGCCCGAAGGGCCGATCAGCGCGGTGATTTTGTTTTCCTCTATTTTCATGTTTATGTCTATCAGTGCATGATTATCAACGTACCATAAATTTAAGTCATGCACAAGCAACTTATCGTTTCCCATATTTCCTCCCCTAAATCTTCTTCAGTCTGCCGTTCATTTTGTTCGTAAGCAGATTGATCGCGAGCACAATGAACACTAATACTGCGGCGATGCCGAACGCGACGTCGTTATCCCCCTTGGCCGCGCTGGTAAAAAGCTGAATGGTGAGCGTCGCGCCGGATTCCATGACATGCCCGAAGAAGTTTTTAGGCATGGTGGTGGAGATGCCGGAGGTAAATATCAGCGCAGCGGATTCGCCCACGATCCTGCCGATCGCAAGGATGATACCTGTAATGATGCCCGGCATCGCGCCCGGAAGGATGACCGTCCGGATCATGTAGAATTTGGTGGACCCTACGCCGAGCGCCGCCTCGCGGTAGCTGCTCTGTACCGTTTTCAATGATTCCTGCGTAGTCCTTACAATGATGGGAAGCACCATCAGCGCCAGGGTCAGCGCGCCCGAAAGGATGGAATAACCGAATCCAAGCAGGACGGAAAACAACAGCGACCCAAAGAGCCCGTATATGATGGACGGTATACCCGCCAGGGTCTCGGTGGTGAATTCGATCATTCGGACCAGCCTGCCCTTTCTTGAGTATTCGTTCAGATAGATGGCGGCGCCTATGCCGATGGGCGTCGCCACCAGCAGCGTGATGCCGATCATATACAGCGTATTCAGTATGCTGGGCAGCACGCCCACGGTATGCTTTAATGCGCTGGGCGCGGTGGTCAGGAATGCCCAGCTTAATTGCGGGATGCCGTTCACCATCACATAAAAAACGATCACAAACAAAACAGCCATCGTAAGCAGGGAACAAAAATAGATCAGCGCTTTGATCGCCCGGTCTTTCTTTCTGCTTTTTTTTGCCATGATGCTGATATCGTTTGATAAAAGTTTATGCATTCCGCTCCGCCCCCTTCTTCAACACCGAATTCAGGAAAACGTTTATGATCATTATGAAAATGAAAAGTATCATGCCTATGCTGAACAGCGTCTCCCGGTGCAGGCCGAACGCGTAACTCATTTCGGATACGATTCCGGTCGTCAGGAAGCGAACGCTGTTGAACAGCCCGGGCATGTTCACCACATTTCCTGCAACCATTATGATGGCCATTGCTTCGCCCAGCGCGCGTCCCACGCCCAGAACGATACCGGAAATGATGCCGGATTTCGCGGTCGGGATCACCACTTTGAATATGGTTTGTATGGGGGTGGCGCCCACAGCCAGGGAGGCTTCCCTGTGGTCCACCGAAACCGCCCGTATGGAGCTTAGGCTAACATTGGTAACGGTGGGAAGGATCATGATCGCAAGCACGATCACGCCGGACAGCAAATTCGCGCCCCCGGTAAAGGTATGTTCCATTGTGCTGTGGAGGAAAATCGCATTCTCAAGTTTGGCGACCAGCGGCACCAGTACGATCAGGCCCAGCAGACCGTATATAACGGACGGGATGCCGGCCAGCAGTTCGATGCCTGCCTTCACGATCGACCCAAACCTGTTTTTCGCAAAATCGGACAAAAACACCGCGGTATAAAGCGCAATGGGCACGCCGATCATAATGGCGAGCTCTGTACCCACCAGCGATGTCAGGATCATCGGAAGGATCCCGAATTTCGGGTCGGCCGCCGTAGGCGCCCAGGTTGTCCCTAATAGAAATTCCATCGGGCCAATCTTAAAAAAGGCCGGCGCCCCGGAAATGACCATATAGATCGTAATCGTAAGTACAGCCCCAATCGCAAAAAGACCGCAGACAATAAACACAACTTTCATAAAGCGTTCTATCGACTGCCTGTACGATCTGTGTTTTGCAAAAAGGGATAATGAATTTTTGTTGTTATCAAGCAAAACCATCACCTCTTGACCGTCGCGCCCCGAAGAAAGCGGGGCGGCTTGCCTCGTTTTTCACCTATTTATTATACACGAAGAACATCTAAAAAAACATGGATACGGGGCAATATTTTAATCTTGCCCCGCATCCTATACAATTCTTAAGGGGTCAGTTTATCGAGAATAAATGGTTGTCCAGTACAACCGCCTGGCCGTCGGCGCCCAGCACGAAATCAAGGAATGCCTGCGCAACAGCGCTCGTCTCACCGTGTGTGGCCATGATGAAGGGCCTGGAAAGGAAGTAGGTGCCGGCCTTGACGGTTTCTTCCGTCGCATCCGAACCGTCCAATTGCAGCGCTTTCACCTTTTCGTCCACACCGTACAGGGAGATGTATCCGATCGCGTTCTCGGTGGAAGTGACCGCCGTGTAAACGGCGCCCTGCTCATTCAGTTCCTGCGCGTATCTGCAAATATCTTCCACGCCCAGCAGTTCTTCAAAAGCGCCCCTGGTTCCGGAAGAGGCTTCACGGCCGATCACAACGATCGGGCTGTCGGCTCCGCCCACATCTTTCCAGTTGTTAATCTCACCCGTATAAATCTGTACTAGCTGTTCTTTTGTCAGGCCGGTAACTTCATTGGCGGGGTTCACGATCACGGCGATAGCGTCGATCGCTATTACGTTGGGCTCTACGCCTTCGGCAAGCTCTTCGTCCTTCAATGCACGGGAAGAGTTGCCAATGTCGACTTTTTCGGCGATCACATCGGCGATGCCCGCGCTGGAACCGCCCAGCTGTACGTCCACCGTCACATCGGGATTCGCAATCATGAACGCTTCGGCCAGCGCGTTCGCTACCTTCTCAAGAGATGTCGATCCAGAAAGCTGCACCTTGCCCGAAAGATCGGACTCGGAAGACGCGGCGGATTCGGAAGCGCTCGCGGTAGCTTCGGTGGCCGTGGTCGAGCAGGATGCGAAAACCAGCATAACGCTCAGTGCCAATACCAATACAGTGATCAGTTTCTTCATTTTCATACATTACCTCCAATTATTTAAAACTTTCTGCAATATCAATATAACCGAGGTATGTAAAATCGGTATAAAATCCATGTTAAATCTATGTAAAACATACTTTAAAAGGCTGCGGCTTTCGGGGGACCCTATAAAAAAGGCGGACGTGTACTCTCACGGCCGCCTTAAAAATATCTGCCTTATTTTATATAAAGCGGGAATCTTTTGCACAGTGCAAAGACCTTTTCGCTCACCGTTTCGACTGCGGATTCCCCATCGTCGATCAGGCTTGCGATCATGCCGGCGATCTCCTTCATCTCAGGCTCTTTCATCCCGCGCGTGGACACGGCCGGTGTCCCGATCCGTATGCCGCTGGTCACAAAGGGGCTTAAGGTTTCAAAAGGAATGGTGTTCTTGTTGACGGTGATGTGCGCCCTGTCCAGCAGCGCCTCAATCTCTTTGCCCGTCTTTTCTTTTTTGCCCACGTTCACCAGCATCAGGTGGTTGTCGGTGCCGCCCGACGCAAGCGTCAGGCCATTCGCCATCAGCGCTTCCGCCAGCGCGGACGCGTTTTTGACCACCTGTTTCTGGTATACGTTAAACCCTTCGCTCATGGCTTCCTTAAAACATACGGCCTTGGCCGCGATCACATGCATCAGCGGGCCGCCCTGTATGCCCGGAAAAACGGCCTTATCAACGGCCTTCGCGTACTCTTCGCCGCAAAGGATCATGCCGCCCCGCGGGCCCCGCAGCGTTTTATGCGTGGTGGTGGTGGTGAAATGCGCGTAAGGCACGGGGCTCTGATGCAACCCGGCCGCCACCAGTCCGGCGATATGCGCCATATCCACCATCAGGTAGGCGCCCACGCTTTCCGCAATCTCCCTGAATTTCGCAAAATCCAGCGCGCGGGGATAGGCGCTCGCGCCCGCTACGATCATCTTGGGCCTGGCTCTCTCCGCTATGTCGTACAGCTCGTTGTAATCAATCTTCTCGTCCTTTTCGCTTACGCCGTAAGGAACGATATTGAAGTATTTTCCGGATATGTTGACGGGGCTCCCGTGGGTCAGATGCCCGCCGTGCGAAAGATTCATCCCAAGGATGGTGTCGCCGGGATTCAGGAAAGCAAAATAAACGGCGGTATTGGCCTGCGCGCCCGAATGCGGCTGCACGTTCGCGTGCGCCGCGCCGAAAAGTTTTTTCGCCCGGTCCCTGGCCAGATCTTCCGCGATGTCCACAAATTCGCATCCGCCATAGTAGCGCTTGCCGGGATATCCTTCCGCGTATTTGTTGGTCAGGTGGCTGCCCATCGCCTGCATCACCGCCTCCGAAACAAAGTTCTCGGATGCAATCAGCTCAATATTATGTTCCTGTCGCGAAAGCTCCTTTTGCATTGCATCAAAAACTTCCGGGTCACTCTCTTTCACTTTTGGAAAATCAAACATACACACATACTCCTTAAATTTTTATTTTATATAATTGATCAAGCGCCTTTTTGGCGGCCTGCTGTTCCGCTTCCTTTTTGCTTTTCCCTTTTCCACTGCCCGCCTTTTTCTCCCCGATGGTCAGCCGCACATGAAAAACGGCGTCGTGCGGCGGGCCTTCCGTACGGTAGATCTCATAGGCTATCTTCCCGCCGCTTTCCGCCTGGATCGTCTCCTGCAAAAGGGTTTTGTAGTCCTTAACCGGCTCGGTTTTACCGGCCCGGCCTAAATTGTGCCCGCCGCCGGCCGGTATCAGTCCGCTTGTCACACTTCGGGCCGCCTCCAGCCCGCCGTCTAAAAAAATCGCGCCCAGAAGGGCCTCCATGGCGTTTTCCAGCACCGACCGTTTTTCCCGGCCGCCCGTACCTTCTTCGCCCTTGCCCAGCAGGATATAATCTCCCAGATTGATTTTCTGCGCCGCCTTCATCAGCGACCGGCTGCAAACCATTGCCGATCTTCTTTTAGTGAGTTCGCCTTCCTGTGCCACAGGATATTCCCCGTAAAGGTGCTGGCTCACGCAAAGCTCCAAAACGGCGTCCCCTAAAAACTCCAGCCGTTCGTTGTTTTTACCGCCCGAACGGGAAGGATGGGTCAGCGCCTCCATCAGCAGGCTTTTGTCTTCGAACCGGTATCCGATCGTCTTTTCCAATGCCGCGGCATCAAACTTAATCACCTTATGCTGGCTCCAATCCAACGTTTTTTACTGGGCTTCCTCTTCCTCGCCGAAGTCGCCCGCCCGCTCTATGCTCTCGCCAATGGCCGTCACCACGCCGCCCACTATAAACTTTCTTGCCATTTTCACCGCGCTGGCGATGGCTTTGGCGTCCGAACTGCCGTGCGCCTTCATCACGCCGCCGCGGAGCCCCAGCAGCAGGGCGCCGCCGTATTCGGTGTAATCGAATTTCTTTTTCAGGTCGCGAAACGCGCTCTTCATGAAAAGGGCGCCCACTTTGCTCATTGCGCTTTTCAAAATGCTTTCCTTCAATGTGCCCATAATGACGCCCGCGGTGCCTTCCAAAAATTTCAATATGATGTTGCCCGTGAACCCGTCGCAGACGATCACATCGAAATTGCCGGACAACAGGTCCCTGCCCTCAGCGTTCCCCACGAATTTTACGGGCGATTCCTTCATAAGTCCGTATGCGGCCTGGGTAAGCATGCTGCCCTTTTCCTCTTCCCCGCCGATGTTCACCAGCCCGACCTTCGGCTCGCCCACGTCCATCACTTTTTGCATATAGACAGACCCCATCACGCCGAACTGCGCAAGGTAGGAAGGTTTGCAGTCCGCGTTCGCGCCCGCGTCCACCAGAAGGACGCTGCCCGTACGGGTGGGAAGCTGCGTAGCGATGGCCGGCCGTTTCACGCCGTCTATCCTGCGGACGATCAGCGTACCCCCCGTCACCAGCGCACCGGTGTTTCCGGCGGAAATAAAAATTTCGCCCTCCCCGCGGGAAAGCAAATTCATTCCCACAACCATGGAGGAATCCTTCTTTTTGCGAATCGCCGCCGCCGGGCTGTCGCACATCCCGATCACTTCGTCCGCAGGGACGATTTCAATCCGGCTTTGGTCATAGGCCTGGCCGGCAAGCTCCTGCTTGACCGCTTCCTCACGGCCCACCAGCACGACGGTGATATCCTCAAAGGCACGGGCCGCGTCCAGCGCGCCACGCACCACCGACCCGGGAGCGTTGTCCCCTCCCATCGCGTCCAATATGATCTTCAAAGAACTCCCCCTCTTATAAAAATATCAATCTTAAAACGATTCATTCTATTATAATATAATCCGTACACCATTTTCAAGAACACTTTCAACTCTTCATCCGTTGTTCAGCTTAACGGCAAGCTCGATGACCCCGCCGGCCGCCGTCTCGTCCCTGTCCGCCGGAAGGGTGTCCGTATAAAGGGAACTGATTGTCTTTATATGGTTTGCGTTCATCGTTTTTAACAGCAGCTTTGCGGTACCTTCGGCTTTGTCCGCTCCGCCGCTCCCGCCGCCGCACAAAATGATTGCTCCCTTTTTCTCTTTTGGGATGGGCTTAATCTTAAGATAATGTTCGGCCGAATAAAACATCTGCAGCCTGCTTAAAAGGGAAAGCAGCGCCCCGGCCAGCTCGGCAAACTGCAGCGGAGAGGCGATCACAATGTTATCGCTTTCCTTTATATATTCATATATTTCCTGCATTTCGTCCCGCATCAGGCAACCGAAGTTCTCCCAACAGTACCTGCAGTCGTTGCAGGGGCCGGCCGCAACAAAATAAGCGCGAATCGCCCGCACCTCGCCCTTAAGGTTTTCCTTAAGCAGATTCACAAGGTATGCCGTGCACCCGTCTTCCCTGGGCGACCCATTGAAAATCAGCGTCTTCATATCCGTCCCTTTCGTTTTTTTATTCATTTATAGTTGTTATTATATTTAATTATTGCGGGTTTCTTTTTAAAAACTTTTTTATTTTCCAAAAGAAAATCGAAGAAAAAAGAGCCCTTATAAGGCCCTTCTCAATATTATTTCTTTTTATCCGCAGCCTTGGAGGCGTCTGCAAGTCTGCCGTCATAGTATCCGCAGTTTCCGCAAATCCGGTGGGAAAGTTTCGGTTGGTGGCACTGCGGGCAGCTTGCCAGCGCAGGCATCGAAAGCTTCCAATTCGCCTGCCGCGAATGTTTGCGGGCCTTGGATGTTCTTCTTTTTGGTACAGCCATTTATTTAACACCTCCTAAACGGTAATTATCAGTCACCTAGCTATTATAAAGATTTAAGCTCTGTCTGTCAATATTTTTTTGGATGTTTAGCCGCACAATACGAGTTCACAGGTATCCCGCGCAATCACCAGTTCTTCGTCGGTGGGCACAATCATCACAACGACCTTGGAATCCGGGGTGGAAATGACCGCCTGGCGGCCCCGAAGCGGATGATTGAACTCCGTGTCTATCTTCACGCCCAAAAACTCCAGGCCCTCGCAGGCCAAGGCGCGGACCGGTCCGTCGTTCTCGCCGATGCCGCCCGCAAAGGTGATCACATCCACGCCGCCCATGGCAGCGGCATACGCGCCGATATATTTCTTTATCTTGTAGCAGAACACGTCAAGGGCGGTCTTCGCGCGTTCGTTTCCCGCGTTCGCCGCATCCCACAGGTCTCTAAAGTCGCTGCTCACGCCCGAAAGCCCCAGTACGCCGCATTTTTTATTCAGGTACGCAATGGTCTCGTCGACATTCATCCCCATTTTATTCATCAAATACGGAACGATGGCCGCGTCAATATCGCCCGACCGCGTCCCCATCACCAGCCCCTCCAGGGGCGTAAAACCCATGGTCGTGTCCACCGAAACGCCGCCCTTTACGGCCGCGATGGAAGACCCGTTGCCCAGATGGCAGGTGATGATCTTCAGGTCCTTGACGTCTTTTCCCAGTATCTGCGCCGCCTTTTTGGAAACATAACTGTGCGATGTTCCGTGGAACCCGTAGCGTCTGATCTTATATTTCGTATACGCATCATAGGGCAGACCGTATAAATACGCTTCCCTGGGCATCTTCGCATGAAAAGCCGTGTCAAAAACAGCCACCATGGGCACGTCCGGCATAATCTTCCGGCAGGCTTCTATCCCCATGATATTGGCGGGGTTGTGCAGTGGCGCGATCTCGATGTTCTCCTTAACCGCTTCCATCACTTCTTCATCAATCAGGACGGAACTGCTGAATTTCTCGCCGCCGTGCACCATCCGGTGCCCCACAGCCTTGATGGACGAAAGATCCTCTATCACGCCGTGTTCCTTGTCAATCAGCGCGTCGATCACATACGCCATCGCCTTCACATGGTCCCCGATGGGTTTTTCGATCTGGACGGAGTCCTTCCCGGTGGGTTTATGCTTGATCATCGAATGTTCGATCCCGATCCTTTCAACCAATCCTTTGGCGATCACGCTCTCGTCATCCATGTCGATCAGCTGGTATTTCAGCGAAGAGCTTCCAGCGTTTATTACCAATACGTTTTTCATATCAACCATTCTCCCCTATTTCATGTTTTGCGCCTGTACGGCAGTAATAGCCACGACGGAAACAATATCCTCCACACTGCAGCCACGGGACAGATCGTTCACCGGCCGCGCCAATCCCTGGCAGATCGGGCCAATCGCCTCCGCTCCGGCCAACCGCTGCACCAGCTTATATCCGATGTTGCCGGCCTGAAGATCCGGAAATATAAGCACATTTGCGTGCCCCGCAACCGGGCTGCCCGGCGATTTCAGTTGTCCGACGGATTCGACCAGCGCGGCGTCCGCCTGCAGTTCGCCGTCGCACATCAGACCCGGCGCGATCTCTTTTAATTTTGCGGTAGCCTGCACAATCTTGTCCACCAGTTCGTGCTTTGCGCTCCCTTTGGTGGAAAACGAAAGCATGGCGATCTTCGGTTCGATCCCGGCCAGGCTTTTCGCAGTAGATGCGCTGGCAACGGCGATCGCCGCCAGTTCGTCCGCGGTCGGGTTAATGTTGATCGCGCAGTCCGCAAAAATCAACACGCCCTTCTCGCCGTACTTTTCATCCGGCACCTCCATAATAAAAGAAGAAGACACAATGCTGATCCCCGGCGCCGTTTTGATAACCTGCAAAGCCGGCCGGAGCGTATCTCCGGTCGAATGGATCGCCCCGGAAACCATGCCGTCGGCCAGATTGTTCTTGATCATCATCACGGCAAAATAAAGAGTGTCCTTGCAGGTAGCAAGCGCCGCTTCCTGTGTGACACCCTTGTCTTTTCTCATTTCATAAAATTGGTTTGCAAATTCCTGCAAATGTTCTGATTTCTCCGGGTCTATGATCCGGGCGCCTGCAAGGTCCGTTTCTCCCGCAACTTTTCTGATCTTTTCCTCGCTGCCCAGAAGCACCACATCCGCGATCCCTTGTTTTGCGATCAGCGACGCTGCCTGTACCGTACGCGGCTCATCGCCTTCAGGAAGCAGAATTTTCTTTCTCTCCCCCATCGCTTTTTTCTTGATTACGTCCATCAACGCCATTTCCGTTTGTTAACCCCTCTCAAATTTCTGTATATTTTATTATAATATTTAATGTTATACTATTGATAAAAAGATCTGCCCGCAATTGACCCGCTATCTATTATAACGAATAAAAACGTGTTTGGAAAGGTTTTTTTAATGAAATTAACTGCAATTATTTCCGAGTACAATCCGTTCCACAACGGACATAAATTCCAGATAAATATGATAAAAATGAATGATGATTCACATTTTGTGGTTGCGATCATGAGCGGAAACTTCACACAGCGGGGCGAGCCCGCCGTGCTGGATAAATGGGCGCGTGCGCGCCTCGCGCTGCTGGGCGGGGCGGATATCGTGATCGAGCTTCCCGCTCTTTTTGCGCTGCAAAGCGCGGAGGGCTTCGCTTCGGGCGGGGTCGCGGTCGCGAACGGCCTGGGCGTAGTGGATGAACTCTGCTTCGGCAGCGAATCCGCGGATATGGATAAACTCCGCCAAGCCGCCCGTGTACTCGCCAGCGAAGACGCAAGGTTCAGGTCCAGCCTGAAAAATTCCCTTTCAAAGGGCGTTTCCTTCCCCGCCGCCCGCACGGCGGCGCTGAATGACGCGCTGGGCGGGGACGCGGAAATACTGAACCATCCCAACGATATCCTTGCCGTCGAATATTTAAAAGCCCTCATCCGTACGGAAAGCTTCATACTGCCCAAAGCCATCAAACGCGCGGGCGCGTCCTACACCGACCCCATAATATCCGGCCGCATCGCAAGCGCGCTTTTAATCCGCGGCGCGCTTAAAAAAGGGGATGCACAGGCGGCTTTTACCGCTATCCCGCCTTCTGTCCATGGATTTTTAAACGAATGTTTATCGGAAAACCGCCCGGTGTTTCCGGAATATTTTTTCGATCTTCTCATCTATAAGCTGCGCTCCATGACGGAAAGCGAAATTTCAGCTATAGCCGGCGTGGCCGAAGGCCTTCAGCATAAAATCAAAAAGTCGGCCGCAGCAGCCGCGAATTATCACGGCCTCCTTGCCGGGGTCAAGAGCAAGCGCTATACCCAGACCCGCCTCTCCCGTATCTTCATGTGCTGCCTTCTCGGGATAACCCAAAAAATGCAGGAGGAAGCCAATACATACGAGGGCATTTATGCGCGCGTTCTGGGCTACCGCAGCGACGCCCTGCCCGCCTTTTCCCGCCTGTGCAAAGAAAGCCGCATCCCCGTCTTAACCGCCGGAACGCAGCTTCCCGATCATATCCTCTCCCGAATCGATATCCACGCAAGCGACGTCTATTCCCTCGCCTGCGCCGACCGTACGGCCGGCAAAGACTTCACGCAAAAATTGATCGTCGAATGATGATTCATTTCTTTTGTTTTAAAAAAAGAAAGTTACAAAATTTCTAATTTCTTCAGCTTTTCCTTTATTTCGGGCGCCGCTATTTCCGCGGCCGCTCTTCCCCGCTCAATGATGGTCTCAATTTCTTTGTATTTTGTGGCGTTCGGGTCAATGTCGCTCATATCCACCTCAATCAGAACATCCGCCTTTGCAAGCTGCGGGCGGGTGAGTTCCCAGGTCGCAAGCGTAAAAGAGTTCTCCAGAACCTGGACGATCCCGCGCGGCTTGGGGAGGCCCTCTCCCCGATATCCAACGTCGGACGCAATCACAAAATCAGCACCAATCTCCCGCGCCGCGCCTATGGCGTTGCGATCCAGCACGCCCCCGTCCACATAGATTTTTCCCTTGTACTCGTGCGGGATGAATATGCCGGGGATGGACAGGCTTGCGCGGATGGCTTCGTGCAGCGGCCCTTTTTTGAATGTTTCAAGCTTACCGGATTCAATATCAACCGCGATGCAGGCAAAGGGCAGCTTGGTCTGTCCGAACCTGTAATAACGGGTCAGCAGCCCCACCATCTGCTGGATACGGTCTCCCCGCACATATCCGCGGGAAGGGATGGTATAATCGTACAGTTTTTTAAGGTCGATGGATTTCATGAAATTCTCAAGATAGCCAATCTCGCAGCCGCTTGCGTAAATGCCGCCGATGATGGCGCCCATCGAACACCCTGTAATCAGGTCCATCGGTACGCCGTGTTTTTCAAAAGCGGATATCACGCCTATATGCGCAAACCCGCGGGCGGACCCGCCGCCCAGAGCCAATCCGACGGTTTTTTTATTCATAGACCATCCTTCCTTGTCATAATTATCATTATCTAAGTATGGGAGGTTCCTTTTGAAAGCATCCAGAACCATCCTCATCATGATAGCATTTTTTTTGGTGGCATGCATAGTCATTTTTCCCGCGGAATGCATCGCGGCGGCAAAAGAAGGCCTCGCGGGCTGGCTCGGCATCATCGTGCCTTCCCTGCTGCCCTTCATGATCGGCAGCAACATCCTTCTTCGGACGGGCATCCTAAAACCGCTGGCCGATTTTTGCACACCTTTCACCAGAAGGGTGTTCGGCACGGGCGGCGACCTCATCTATATCTACGTTTCCTCCGCGCTTTCGGGTTACCCCATGGGCGCCAAGCTGGCCGGCGACCTGTATAAGGAAGGCTCCATACCTCATGAAGACGCGGTCCGCATCATCAACGCCACCAGCATATCGGGTCCGCTTTTCATCAGCGGCGCGGTCGCGACCAGCATCCTTCATAATCCAGCGGCAGCCGAATACATCTATTTTCCCCACATCATCTCCGCGCTTGCGGTCGGCGTCCTGTTCCACATCTTCGTCTATCCAAAAAATATGCGAATGCAAGTGCCTTTCAGAACAAAAAAAACGCTGCCTGCGGAAATCAACGTGGGCAAGGTGCTGAACGATTCCATCATGAATTCGCTCACCACCATCGGCCTGATCGGCGGCTTCATCATCCTTTTCTCGGTATTCACCGCCATCCTCGAAAAACTGGGCGCGTTTTCATTTTTGAGTTTCGCCCTGTCGCCGCTGTTTCATCTGCTCGGCCTCAATACCAACCTGACGCCCGCTCTGGTCGGCGGCATGCTGGAAATGAGCAACGGCTGCATCGCGCTCTCATCCGTGCCCGGCCTACTCACCCAAAAGATCATCGTTTCTACATTCATCATCACATTTTCCGGGTTGTCCATTTTTTTTCAGACGTACTCCATCCTGTCCGTCGCGGGAATAAAAAACAGGTATTTCATACCTGCAAAAATCACGCAATCGGTCATTGCCGTTATCCTCTGCGTCGTTTTTATAAATTCCATGGCCATCAACGTCGGCGCTTTTCCGGCCGCGCACGCCTCATCGAACATAAGCCTTGCGGCCGCGCCGGCCGGCATCCTTTTTCTGGCCGCCAGCCTGCTTTTCCTTGCCTTATGCGCCAAAAGGATCAGAAGGTAGACTGGTCCACATTCTTTTTGTTGATAAAATTGGATTTGTTTTCATTCACGATATCGATGTATTCCTTCAAATACATGATAATGTCGTCCAAGACGTCCACCGCGTAAGCGGTGGAGCCGCTGCGGAGCTCGGCCGCCTGTTTTTGCGCCAGGTCGATCAGGCGGTTGGATTTTTCATAGGCAAGCTGGGTAATCTTGTTTTCCTCTATCAGTTCGGCCAAACGGGCGTCCACGCCGTCCAGTATGCTCTGCGCCTTTTCCTTGGCCTTTTCAACAATGGACTCTTCGTTTAAGATGATTGTTTTCGCGGTTTGCAAATCCTGGGGCAGCGCGCCGCGCATATCTTCCAGAATTTCCGCTACCAGTTCGGCATCGATCTTTTTTCTCCCGAAAACAGAGGATTTGCTGTGTTCTATTTCCTGCTGCAATTCATTCATTAGCTCGTCAATTTTCATTTCATTTCCTCCTCTTGATCATTTGCAAAACCGATTTCGGAACAAAACTGCCCACATCCGCGCGAAGCCGGATCAGTTCCTTGATAATGCTAGAACTTAAGTGGTTCAGTTTCGGGTTGGCGATCAGCAGAACGGTCTCCATATCCGGCTTTAAAATCTTGTTGGTATTGGCCATCTGGTCTTCTATGTCAAGGTCGGTGTTGTTTCTGACCCCCCTAACCACCACGTCGATGCCCGTTTTTTTCATAAAATCCACCAGCAGGCCGTCAAAGGAATGGACGGTTATATTGCCGAAAACTTTCGTTTCCGCATCGAGCACGGCGATCCTGTCTTCCAGGGAAAACATGCGCTTCTTGCTCGTATTGTTCAAAAC